>Ga0209365_1000026_pt1 | contig 67282 bp, 54 predicted proteins | sample WorMetimpBELIZE2_FD_187389 | JGI IMG/M metagenome (GOLD analysis project Ga0209365, IMG submission 187389) | Marine gutless worms symbiont microbial communities from Max Planck institute for Marine Microbiology, Germany - Olavius imperfectus... | ecosystem: Host-associated > Annelida > Digestive...
ACGCCTATTAACAGTGGGTTCAATACCCCCTTAATATCTGATGCACAGCGTGCCGAAAAATTTTATGCACTCAACACCCCAGGAGAGGAACTACCCCTCTCCCTCGCTGCTGAGTACTGTTTCTTGGATTCTACACTGCGCCACATATTCTTTTTGTTTTTGTACTGCATCTTCCAGGTCTCTAAGATCTATCTCAGCCCCGAGGATGGAATTCTCACCGGCGAAGACCAAAAACATCTCTGCTGTTGGATTTTCGAACAGCCCTATTAGGCCTCTCCCCCCAGTGAAAGAAGGTGGACCCGCCCTCTCAGCATTCGCTAAATCCTGCGAACTGCCAAATCCAAATAGAACCGATCTACGGTCTCCCCTGGGTCGTAATGCTCCTGGTCGGAAAACCAGCTGTTGTTGCCCGTCTGGGGAAGTGATGACAACAGCATGATTATAATCGAGAAAAAAAGAGTTACTCAAGCAATGTTGAGACAATGAAATAAGTTGCTCGCAAAGTTCTCCATCTTTTTGTACAAACTCGCGTAGCTGATAACTCTCAGGGGGGTTTTGCTCAGCTAGCGCAATATGCGTACCGTCTGCCCCTCCACATATCCTTAAAGGAGAGGTTCTTAATAAGTTTAAATCTGGAAGCTCAGGGCCGTCGCAGATTGCTTGAAGTATAATGCAATTTATGTAAAGGTCGCGGATAGCGGTTAGTGCTTCTATATAATCTGGCTTCCCTTTTCCGAAGGAAGAGGGATCGATAGTATGCAGACTATAACGACTACCAGGTGGGGACACGCAAACGTATTCCCTGCAGCCCCTCTTCCCCGAGAAGGAACCGAGCACGTCATATACTACCCTCCCTTCTTCCAACAAGCCCACCCTCTGATCGATAGAAGTATAAGCGCCATCTAAGCACCCCCAAGCACTGCCCCCCCAAGCACCCAAAACCCTAGTAAGCTCTTTTCTGTCTATGGTCTGCCCGTGTACTTTTTCTTCAGCCACTGCGAGGGCGTCTCGTTGAGTAATCATCGTGCACACTTTGCCGTCAAATTGTATATGCGACTGCTCGCCCTGTTGTATACGCGACTGCTCGCCCTGTTGTATACGCGACTGCTCGCCCCGTCGGAACAACGGGAGGTATATGCGTGCAATCTCGCGAGATTCAGGGCACACGTAATTGGCGAGTGCAGGCAGTGACAGCTGAATCATCGAAGATAGAGCAAGGGCCAACCAAAAGGAAAGAGCGAGGGGATGGGGAAAATAAAGAAAAGTGATACAGCCAGCTCCTACGCAAGAGAAGAAGTAGAAGGGAAGAGCCTCTTGAAAATCCTTAACAACATGCTCTACCGAATGCTTTAACGATCCTTGCGGCAAAAAACGGCAACCTCTGTCAAGCATAGACACACCTAATTGGTAAACCACTGAGAGCGTCACTGACGAAACTACGACTTTTACTACCCCCGGGACAGGCAACCCCGTTAACACGACAGCCACAACTATACCCTCCTCTGTAAAATTACATTGGCGAATTGTATCATGAAACACTAATTGTCTTCAACAAAACAATTTAAATTAATTTACACAAGATTGTTGTAGCAAGGAAGCTTCTCTGCCCATGAAGCAAAATGGATGTGTCAACAAGGAAATTTTAAAAAACAATATGAGGGAAAAAGACTTTGAGAGAGAGAGCGACGCTATTCACAAAGCAAAGAATATTTTGCGAAGGGATATTTTCGTTAGCAATGTGAGCGGGCTCGCTACATAGGCATTAGCCAAGAATCAATTTCAGGGAATCATGCCGGCGTTCGTCCACAATTTCAAGCGACTTTGATCAGGGCGCAGGATGCCACGTTTCTAGTTGGGTTAAACGCCCCCCCTAGCCCTGTATTTCGTGGAAAAGCACGAAATCGGGGGGGGAATCCAGCAAAAGGAGCCGATTCCAATCGCAATTTATCTAAAAACCAACCGAAATCCCTTTAACTCTTTACTGGAACAGGCAAATAGCCAATCTTCGATCCGAAAACCCTATTTTCCCAACGCTCCCGTTGTACACGTTCCACCAGCTTGCTATTTGACAGGCCGTATTAAGTATACAAACGATTTGTGAGGTTTAGCAGCGCGCATATAATTGGCGAGTGCGGTCAGTGGAGCAACCAAAAGGAGAGAGCGAGGGGAGGCGGACAAAATCAAGAAAAGCGATACAGGCAGCCCCTACGCAGAAGAAAGGAGGTTTGAACCCCTTGAGTAGCATGCTTTACCGATCCTTGCAACAAAGAAGGGTAAACTCTACCAAGCATGAACACACTTACTCTGGTAAGCCATCGGTGATGTCACTGATGGAATTATGATTTGTGTTGCTACTGCGGCAAACAACCCCGTTAATCTAACAGCTATAATTATACCCTCTTATGTAAAATTACACCGACAAAAAGTTGCATCATAAAGCGCTAATTGTCTACAACAAAAAAATAATTTAATACTATTATAGGCGCCAATAAAAACCAAAGTTATTTAATTAAAATTGGCTGGTTGTTTGTTTCAACAGAAGCCCTGATAGGTTTTACAGGGAGTATGTTAACTGACGTAGCGCAGAACTTCGTGATCTAGCAAATACGCACGGGATTACTTTTCTCTTTCAGGGGGTGCCCGAGAAATGCATTCCGCTGAAGGATCGACATTAATTGCAAATGATGCTCAAGTCTTTTATATTGAGTCGATTTAAGCTAGCTTATTTGCCCTAACCAATGGGCGGCATACATGTTTGGGTGATATTTCATTTTAGGTCCATTTGAGAGAACATTTTTTTGGAGTTCCTTATTTCTTGAGCAAGCCCTTAAAGCTTTCAACTCAAACGCTTCAATAGTATTGTTGCTTGAGTACATAGACCTTTATTGTCTTGAGGCTCTGGACCCACTCTTAGGCATGTTGCGAGAAACTAGAGGGGTTTGCTACGATGGCACCCTTCTGGATTGATAGATTTTAAGATGTTAGAATTTTTTCGCAAATATCAACGCTATTTTTTCGTCGCCATTGCGGTAGTCATTATAGTTTCTTTTTCGTTTTTTGGAACCCATCACGCTCTATTTGCCCCCGTAAAGGCCAAAGATTTTTCAATTGGAACAGCTGTGGATGGTTCGAAGCTTATGCGCTCCGAGACAGACCAAATGATTCGATTTTTATGGAGCGATCGCGATGACTCCACCCTAGTGGAAAAGGGGATTATGCCCAACCTATTCAATGATGGGGTGATAAAAAAAGACCTTCTCGGGAGTGGAATCGGAGAACACCTCACACGCGCATATTTTGATGAGCTCAAGGATGAACTCACGGAATGTATGCAAAGGCATAAATCGTTTCGTCCTTACCGCCATCCAAGCGCTCCCTTCATCAGTGTGGAAAATCTCTGGACCCAGGCGCTACCCACTCAAAAAATGAACTTGGACCGGTTCCTTGAAGAGACCCAAGAGATGACAATGGAGACGTTTAACCTATTAGTAGACCTATGTTTAGGGGAAACGTTGTTCCCTCCGGGGATCCTTCGTGAATATTTAATGCTGCAGCAAAGACATCATAAATGGGTAGAGCCAGATCCCGAACTCAATCGGGTCAACCTTAACCTTTTCCGGTGTCGTACGGTAGAAGATTGGTTCGGCCCCCGTTTCTTAGAGCTCTCCGCACAGTTTATCGCAAATGCCGCACTCCTGGCGCAACAAAGAGGGTATAAGGTCTCTTATGAGGAAGCGCGGGTAGGGCTCATGCGCAATGGCCATGAGTCGCTCAAGTCGCAAAGGCGTAGGGAGAATGCCTTCGAAGGGGGGCTCTCCTCACTGTGGCAAAAGCAACTCTTGCAGCTGAACATGAGTGAAGCGTCGGCTGTGCGTGTGTGGCAGAAGGTCATGCTTTTTAGGAGCCTCTTCGAAGATGTCGGCGGAGCGGTATTTGTCGATCCTCATATCTATCGACTTTTCCACAAATTTGCCTCTAAAACAGCCGAAGTGGAGCTATATCACCTCCCTAGTACCCTTGAAATGAAAGATTTCAACTCGATGATGAAACTTGAACTATATCTGAAAGCCATCTCTGGCAGCGAAACAGAATCCCTGATGCTTCCTAAAACATTTGCTTCAGCTCTCGAGGTAGAAAAAACATATCCCGAGCTCATTCAAGAACGTTTTCTCGTCGAGGTAGCAAAGGTAGAAAGGGAGGAGATAGCCCTCAACGTCAATATGAAAGAGATGTGGGAATGGCAACTAGAAAAAGAGAACTATGCACTCCTAACAACGCAATTTCCCATCCTTTCCCTGAAGAAAGCAGAAAACACCGAAGGATATTTTGCCGCCCTTGAAGAGCTCGACCCCGCAACACGACAAAGGGTGGATCGTTTCTCTAGAAAACAAATTGTCAATCTCCATCCTGAATGGATTCAATCAGCTCTAGATGAAAGCTATATCAATAAACGGGAGGTCGACTTCTCGTCTAGCGCAAAATATCCTCCCCTCGAGGGGCTAATTTCAAATGAGCCACTTAAAACCCTCTTCTCACGAGCTGTATTAAACAAAAATTCAATGAATGATCCTGAAACCCTCGATGCCCGCAAACAACTTGAAGTATTTACCTCGGACGGAGAGACCTACTACCGTTTTCGAGTTCTCGACCATGATGTGAATAAAATTATTCTTACTTTTGCCCAAGCGAATGAACGGGGAATTCTTGATGCCTTGCTCGACGCGCACCTGGAAGCTGCCTACACAAAGCTGCGTCATGACCACCCACCCCTATTTAAGACGGAAAAGAATGAGTGGAAACCTTTCGCGGAAGTGCGAGAAGAGGTGGGGCGCCTCGTCTATTCTCACCTCTTAAAAGCCATTGAAGATGACGTGCAAGAAGCGGGCTGCACATTATCCTCCGACCGCTATGAAAACTTAAATGGATTTTATCCAACATACCGACTCTACTCCTTCATGCGCTCCGCTTTTCGCGACATTCAACACCTAGGTGATAGTAGCTCCTTTCTATCTCAACCTACCCCACCTGAGGGTGAAGAGGAGGGTGTCTTGGATGTAGTGCCCCCCCTGGAGATGCAGTGGAGCCTCATAAAAGAATCGAAAATATTTAAAAATAATGAGAAGAGTCATTGGCCCACTCCGGAAATTTTTTCAATGGTAGAGGGAAGCTGGTCCGATGTTGCTCCGCACGGGAGGGAGCGCCTCCTCTCCTTTTTTCAACTCAAAAATAGATCCATACCCGATAGCGATTTTTGTTCGGAGATAAGACAGGGGCAAGTTCTACTGTCAAAAGAAGCAAAAACACTTTTGATGCAGGAGGTGATCAAGATGTTTAAAGAGGGAAAAGTTATCCACCTTCATGAGCTCTCTTCTTAAGCCTGAAATTTTTCACTGCACTCCCATGTAATAGATGGCTTCATTCACCATTTCAACCCAATCGTAAGAGTGTTTGGCGAATTGCTTTAAGATGAAAAACCACGCCGCCCACAGCAATGCCAACCCCAGCAGAGATTTAATGGACATACCCAGAAAAGCGATCTGGACCTGAGGTGATAGACGGTTAGCAATGCCGAGAAACATCTCTGCCATAAGGATCGCAACAATTGAAGGAGCGCCCAACTGGATAGCGATAGTAACAATTTGATTCATGATATCAACCCCATTTTCCCAAAAGGGGCTGTTGGGTGCAAAAAATATAGGATTAATATAGTGGTTAACCGGAACGATATCGAAAGAGAGCAAAATAGCATCGAAGAAGATGAAGGGGGCACTGACCTGAAAGAAAATGACGATAAGAATGTAATTGTAGAGGATACCAATGGAGGATGCTTGCGTCTGCATGGAGGGGTCTTGCGCCTGCATGATGGAAGCCCCCCGTAAATAGTCAATAAAAATCCCACTACTCTGGACTGTATAGAACGGTATAGTGATCATAAGCCCCAAGAGAAAACCGATGAGCAACTCTTTCAGAGCATATCCTATGAAAGCATAGTTGAAGCCAACTGGAGCAGTGACCTTGGCAACAACGAAGGGGAGAAAAACTGTGGTAAGGGCGATGGCTAAGCCCATGCGAGCAATCCCTGGAGCTAATTTTGCTCCGAGAAACGGCGCCATAATCATGATGGGAATGAAGCGAGTGAGGATAAGGAGGAAAACAGAGATTACCCCCCATATGGAGAGATTGGGGAGGTTGGTCAAAAAATCGAGGTAATCCATGTGCCTCTTTCAAAATTAGCAATACACTGTGGGGTGTAATCTAAGCGTGAATTTTCAAAATAATTACGATTGCCATTTAAAAAAGTTTTCAAAGATCGTACTCGCATATTGCATGATTTGTGCACTTAAAAACCCTCCCATGAAGATGAGCGTCATGATCACAGCAATCAATTTCACGGTAAAAGAGAGGGTTTGCTCTTGAATTTGTGTAGCAGCTTGAAAAACCGCAACGAACAGCCCTAAAGACATGCTGATTAAAATCGGGGGTGCCGAGAGAATGAGAATTAACAGCAATGCTTGATAGGAGAGTTGATAGATTTCAGATTGATACATAAAACCACCTCCTTAAATTACAGTTGCCTGTAGGTCTGTACAAGCCCTTGGATAATTAGGGTCCACCCATCTGTCATCACAACGAGCAGGAGTTTTAATGGGAGAGCTATAGTTAACGGGGACAACATCATCATCCCCATTGCCAATAAGATATTCGAAGTGACGAGATCAATAACAAAGAAGGGGAGATAGACGAGAACACCAACCTCAAAAGCCCCCTTCAGTTGTGAGGTAATATATGCTGGAGCCAAGACGATGAAATCATCCGCTTTCAGATTTATCTGAGCATCTTTAGGTATGCTCCTGTAGGCCAGTTGGTAAAAGCTGCGTTGATGCTCAGCAGACATGTTCATCATCATGAACTTCTTCAGTGGATCTTTTACCCGCTCTATCACATTGCAGATATAGAGAGCAGTGCCCTGAGAAAAAAGTTCAGTAGGAGCCTCCTTAGTGATATAATCACTTCCAGCATTATACATCGCAAGGCCTGTGGGAAACATCACATAGATACTCATGAGCACAGCTATCCCAGTAATCGCCTGGTTGGGTGGTGATTGCTGTACGCCCAAGGCGTTTCTGAGGAGCGAGAGGACGATGACCATCTTCAAAAATGAAGTAAAGAGGATCACAGCGTAAGGGAGGAGGGCGACAAAAGCGATAACCGCGATCATAGTGATCACGTTAGGTCTTTTGATCTCCTCTCCCTGCGTTTGTGCCAATTGCTCCAGTTGGGAAATTTTAGCAGCAGCTGTATCTGTGGCCCTTTTCTCCCCCTGAGCATATAACGAAATGGAAGAAAGGAGGAGAAACAGGAAGAAAGATACCCTTCTGACCATGAACCCTACCCCATGGTTATAATTTAAATTGTGCAAAAGCACTCGCAAGTGCCCGCCATTGATTCTCTAAGCTCGCGTTGATGATACCGGCCTCCGTCACTATAATACATCCCCCAGGTGTTACATCCTCCCTCTCTTCGATTTTAAATACCTGGGCATGTTCGAGCATTGTCCTAAGCTCATTTTTCTCCTCACTCAAGATCTCTAGATCCTGTTTGGAGACGAAGATGTGAATATGATAATTATTTATAGCAGATTTTAGGGCCTGTCTTACGATATCGACGATAGTTGTGGGGTGGGTCTTCAGCTCGCGGCCAACAATCTTTTGTGCCGCTTTAAGTACTAGAGGTAGGCAAGCTTTTTGGAGGTCGTGTTCTAATCGCTTAAGGCGCTCCGAGCAATGCAGAATTTGTTTATTGAATTCTATCAACCCACGACTGAACCCCGCCTCCTCTGCTTTTTTGGCTAGTTCCGCACACTCCTTTTTGGTTTTTTCCATGTAAAGCCTGACATCCTCCTTGGCACACTCCAGGATAGAGTAGGCATCGAGAAGTTCACTAAACTCCTTAGAGGAAATCACCTTATCCTCTAAGTTTTCTGTCTCCTCATGAACTTCCCCCGAATAAATTAATGAAAAATATTTACCCATCTATCTAGTTTGCACCATAGGAATAAGCTCAAGGACCTGCCGTACCAATAGCTCTTGTATCTGCTCATTATTGATATCGATGAACAATTTCCTTAAAATCTTTGTCCTCCCTGTATCCAGGGTACGACAAATATGCCATAAAAGGGAAGGATGACATCCAAAAAGAGCTTTTGCTAAACGATTAAAGCCCCGATAGTGCAGCATGGTCTTAAGCTTTCCTCTGTCACCATCCCAGACGTCTAGGTTGATACGAGCAAATGCAATGGGCTCTTTCTCTTTGAGTAAAGATTGGAGATACTCTTTCTGAGACTTAGATAACAATTTATGAATTTTCTTTACGTGCTCAGCTTTGACGACCCGTTTCAGCTCTGTGGACAAATCACGCAGGCCCAGGTGATCTACTAATGTCTGAATCTGAGATTTCGCAAGGGTCAAGAGGCAATTTAAGGGGTGTTGTGGCAAAAATTCCAGAGGGACGAATTCCCCCTGATCGGCGATCAGCCAATAAAAAATAGTGGTGAGTAGGTACGCCTTCCCGTGGGAGCTGATCGGGAAGGGATCTTTCCGTATATCGAAGTGACGGCGGAGTTGTCCTGCTTGAGTTTGATTTAAAGTCGAAAGGACAAGCGCCCTGTCCCTATCCGAAAGGGGCTCCATGAAAGGGATCAGCCAAGAATAGTGGATCCGCGTCACCCGTTGCTCAGTAGAGAGACATGCAGCAAATGGATGCTCCTGCGGGGGAATAGTCCCCTGAAGTATCTCTTGCTCTTCAGGCGAAAGATGACGTAACAGCTCCGTTTTTTTACTCGGCCCACATTTTTCAAATAACGCGCGAAAAGCTATCCAAGAGGTAGTATTCATAACACTTTACTCAATTCGATGATTTGGCAATATCTTCCGCTACTTTTCTAATTTTAAATATCAATCTCTCAGTGCTCTCCCTCATCCGGAGGAGGAGAAGGAGGGTTTTTAAAGAGACTCAAGAATGGAGTGGTAGTAAACAGCTTGCCCAATATTTTCTCCTTTTTGAGGATTGGATAAAACTTCCAAATAAACCACCCCACAATAAGAGCCAAAATGACGGCAATACATGTGATGAAAAAGAAGAGAAAGCGGAACCGCCCCACAGAGGCTTTGCTCATAACGATTGACCAGATACTGACGTACTCTCCCGGCCTACCCTTGAGTGGCTCGGATGTCTGATCTAAAATGATATCTGTGAAAGGTGAACGATCGGATACTACGGTCACATCATTGATATCAAGGCCGGCAACACTCCCGGAGATTAGCCGTTTGATTTTATTTTCCAGGTGAGTATTTGGATCATTAATAACTCCCTGGTGTTTCACGTAAACCGCTGCGGTGATCCTCTTTCCTTCCGGTTCTTTTTCAAAAAATCTGGTCTCCTGGGGAGGAAAGGAGATCTGGACATCAGCATCGATCACTCCATCGATCATCAGAAGAGTGTTGGTGAGCTGTTTAGCTAAACCTGCCTGATACCGGATTGTCTCCTCTTTGTCAGATGACATGAGCCCCTGTTTTGCGAACAGCTCGAGTAAAGTTACCCTCCTCTCCCTGGGAAAGCCATTTTTATTGAGGTGGGCAATCGACTCGATAAAATATTTTTCCGGAACTACGATAGAGAATTTTATTGAAGTATCCCCAGTTACAGCACCCCCGGAAGAGCAAACCTTCTTGCTCGCAGGAATTCCCTTACTTTCAAGCAAGACGAGAATGATATTTGCCTCTTTTTCCTCGACATTGCTGATAATTTCTTTGTGCATATCACACCCCGTGGCCAAACAGATGAGCGCGATGAGAGCACATATTTTAAAAAACTTTTTCACCATAACGCGTCCGACAAGATCTCGACCCAAATCAACCACACATACTAACCTCACTCCAAATGAGGCGTGGCCGGGCCCCCTTTGTGTTCCTTATAACATTTCTTAGAGTTTGGTCCAAATATTCTTTCCTCTGTCTATTGTTTGGATGCCTGAATAGCTGTAATTGCAATAGTATAAAAAATATCGTCGATCAGTGCGCCACGCGATACATCATTCACTGGTTTGTTCAATCCCTGCAAAATAGGGCCAATTGAGAGGACCCCGGCACCACTACGTTGAACGGCTTTATAGGTGGTATTTCCTGTGTTGAGGTCGGGAAAAATATAGACCGTAGCTCTCCCCGCCACAGGACTATTGTGGGCCTTTTTGCTCGCAACATCTGCGCTGAACGCTGCATCGTATTGGAGGGGGCCATCGACGGTAATATCTGGGCGTGATACCTTTACCAGTTGAGTCGCCCTCTTTACTTTATCTACCGAACTCCCCTTCCCCGACCTGCCAGTGCTGTAGCTGATCATCGCAACCCTCGCCGGTATGCCAAAATGCTCAGCTGAATCGGCACTCTGAATGGCAATATCGGCAAGCTCCTCCGCAGTGGGATCTTGGTTAATCGCACAATCTCCATAGACGAGCACCTGTTTGGGTAAACACATAAAGAAGATGGATGAGGCACGTTTTGCATCTTTTCGAGTCTTGATAAGCATTAACGCAGGGCGCACAGTTTCAGCCGTGGTGTGGTTGGCTCCGGAGACAAGCCCATCCACCTCCTCCTTCGCGAGCATCAACGTTCCAACCACGATATTTGAGTGAAGGGCTTCAAGGGCGCATTGCTTAGTCAGGCTTTTATGTTTGCGTAACTCAAGCAACAGCTCCAAATAGCTTTCGCGTATGGGGTCTGGGTCAAGAATTGCAATATTTGGATGTAATTTTATCCCATTATTCTCCGCGATTTTGGTAATGTGTGCGGGATTCCCTAGAAGAAGTGGACGTGCAATACCCCTCTCTACGCATTGCACAGCTACTCGAATGATACGGGGCTCTTCCCCCTCTGGCAGAACAATTCGTTTATTCACCTTGCACGCCTGTTCTATCAGTTGATAGCGGAATGCGGGGGGGGACAAATTATGTTCAACGTGCGTGAGAACGAGCTGTTTAATCCAGTGTTGATCGATATAGCTGGCAATAAATTTTCTCACATTCGAGTGCCGTTCGGCATCGTCCTTGGGGGTTCCTATATTGATGTTTTTTAGCGAACATGCCGTGCATAAACTATCGGTTTTTACTGAAAGGATAGGCAACCCCTGCTCAATAGCGCGGTGACAGAGCTTCATCGTATTTGGAAAAAGCTTATAGCCCCCGGTGAGGAGAATCCCCGCCATTTTTATTCCATTTAGATAGGATAGGCAGGTCGCGACGATGATATCGCAACGGTCGGCGGGTGTAATGATCATCACGTTGGGCTTGAAAGTAGAAGTAGCATTCTCAATTGTAGCTCCCGCCATCGCAAAGAAATTCACGCGATTTTCATACAACCTTCCCGAGGAGATAATCTCAGCATCTAAATAATCAGCAACATCTTTAACTCGGGGAGCCATCAAATCCCTCTTCCACGGAAAACAGCCCAGAATTTTAAAAGTAGGCATATCAAAAATGTGGCCGAAAGCATATACCCTATTGCTATCCTCAGGAGGATCGAAGAGATCGACCCAAGTATTGCCATATTCGTCGATAGGTGCACCCACCTTATTGATCATGCACCCGACGAGTTTATGGTGGCCTATTTCCCCGTAAGGTCTTGCAGCAATATTGATTTTTTCCTTGAGATCCTCAGGGGAATTTCCACCAGGGGCTATAACGAAAATGACCTCTGCGTCAAGTGCTTTAAAAATCTCGTAATTTAGTGCAGATGCATAAGAGTGAAGCTGGCTTGAAATCATCCCTTGCACCACGATGACTCCATCTCGCATCGACCTCTTCTCAACATGGCAAATGATCGATGCTAAAATACTCTCCTCGTCTCCTCGGCTGAGCAGATGTTCCACCCTCTCAACGCTCAGGTCATCTTCGACAAATGGATTAAGATAGGAGGTCGCTATCCCGTGATTTTCAAGTGCTTGGGTCAGTCCCGCAGAGACGGAAGTGAGACCCGTCCCCAAGCCAACCGGTACCATCAAAAGAGTGTGCTTCATCCCCCCCCCTTTACGAGCATCGCAGCATCTTGTGCGATGAGGAGCTCCTCATTTGTAGGAATCACTAACATCCTGAGATTTAATGGCTCTAAATATTGCAATACTCTCTCTCGGATGGGTGTGGCATGCTCTCCAATTCCCCCAGTAAAAATCATCCCATCTACAGATCGAAGTGGTATAATGTATGAGGCAATATATTTAGCCAAACGATAACAGAAGAGTTCAATAGCTACTTGAACTTGTGGGCTCTCTTGATGACTCAGCAAAATTTGCATATTTTCGCTAAGCCCAGAAAGGCCCAACAACCCACTCCTCTCATTTAGGATAGCAATTACTGCGCCCGTATCTACGTGAAGCTTATCTGCTAAGAAATCGACAACACTGGGATCTATATCCCCAGAACGTTGCCCCATCACCAGCCCTTCAAGTGGAGTAAATCCCATGCTGGTGTCGATGCTTTTTCCCCCTTTCACAGCACAGATACTACATCCATTCCCCAAATGCGCGCTGATCAATGAGGTTTTCTCCAGACGTTTGCCCAATTTTTTGGCAGCCTCTGTGGTCACAAAGCGATGACTGATTCCATGAAACCCGAAGCGGCGTATCCCGTATCTTGTGTAATATTCATAGGGAAGGGCATAGAGATAGGCATGTGGTGGCAATGTCTGATGGAAGGCCGTATCAAAAACGGCTACCTGCGGCAGATGTGGAAACTTGCGCTGCATTAACTCTATGCCTATAACGTTAAGGGGGTTGTGCACAGGAGCTAAGTGATTACACCCCTTGATTTTGTCCAAAACATCGTGATCAACCTCTACAGATTGATTGAAAATTCTTCCACCGTGCACAACTCGATGTCCTATAGCGAGTAATCTTTCGTTGAGCCCTATCTTATCTAGCAACCTTGCGATCACCTCAATAGCACTCGCATAATCTGATGCAGGCAATCGCTCCCTCAAATCCACACCATCTTCACGAGAAAAATGTAACGATGCTTGAGGGGTCTGAAGATTTTCAGCAACACCTTTTAGGGAGACCTTTTCTGTCTTGGGTTCAAGTACCTGAAATTTTATCGAAGAACTCCCACAGTTAAGTACGAGAATCATCCCCACCATTTAGCACTCCTTCATTTACACGTAGTTCCCCTTCATACCCCCTCTTAGAGGGGTGTATCGAGTCCAGCAAATTTTTTCAATGAAAAGGGCACATCCTTCCCCGCGCTCGTCAAGGGCGATAGCAAAGACGCTTACCTCTTCCCTTTAATTGAGGCAGTGTGAGACGATCATATGTGTTAAGCGGCATAATGGTCCAGGTTAAACGCCCCCTCTCCTTGCATCTTTACAAAAACCGTAAAGGTTCGATGGTTGCGAGTGTTAGAGTCACTTATGCTGCCTCATTCTAAATAGAGCAAACTAGGGTGCTGTATGCCTTTTAGTTATTTTGTGTTCATCCATCATCCTATACATCTTCTCGCTTTTATTGCCCTAATTCTCTCCTTTATCAGCCTATGGATTTATAAAACACCATGGTTATGGGGCTTGTTTCTCCTTCTCGCCCTCCCCTTTGCCCTCCTCGGAAATTTGATCGATGTGCGAGGGTTGGTCGCGTTAGGGTTATTGTGCGGAATACACCTCCTATTGACGTTCACGAACATCAGAGGCGCCCCAAGATTGATCGCTATCTTAGCGGTACTTTCAATATCTTTCGCCATGACTATACATATATGCCCAGGATTTTATGTCTGGAAACTTGGCTCAAAAATGCAAATCAGTAGTGATGGCTACCCATATCTCCTTCTCTCCCATTTTGATACCCCCTTCACCGGCCTCTTCCCTTTGGCGCTTTCTATTCCGTTGATCCACGCACGTATGTACATGCGTTCAACTATTGTCACAACAGTCATAATCACCATGTTAGGCATCATAGTGATGATGATCCTCGCTCTCTACCTGCACTTTATCAAATATGACCCAAAGTTCCCCCATATTTCGGTGGCCTGGTTGATCATAAATTTTTTTCTGGTATCGCTCCCCCAAGAGGCCTTTTTTCGAGGGTTTGTGCAAAAAGAGCTCAGTGGATACATCAATATAAGGGGCGGAGGAGTTATCAGTGTATGTATCACTGCCTTAATATTTGGTCTGCTTCATTTAAATTTCATTTACAGCCTTACATACCTTTTGTGCACCTTCATCGCCGGCCTCATTTATGGAAGCCTCTATCACACAACGCGATCTATTGAAAGTTCTATCTTTTGCCACTATACTTTTAATGCGATTCACTTTTTCTTTTTTACCTATCCAGCTCTAGTTCATTGAGATATGTCAATATCGTTTCCTCTTCGCAATCAGCTCTAATGCCGCCGATTTCAGTGTCTTTAAGCCCTCTTCAAATCCCACTTCTACGAGCAGTTGGTCGAGATAATTCATCTCAGACTGAAGCTGATCACATAGAGACTCGAGCTTGGCAATTTTTTTCAGCATTTGTTCTTGATCCATATCTTCTCCCCCTTTACCCTCCATTGTTGCTAAAAGTATGCCAACCTTACATCTCCATTGTTATCACTTTACTCCTAGCCAGTTATTCCACATCACAACTCCCCCATGTCGATGTGAATGGTGAAAAATTCTCAGCCGTCGTGAAGAGTTTTCCTCAGAGATTTTCTAGGTTGACTTCTGAACCTGTATGGACTAGCGTGAGGGATGCACTCTGAATTAAGGCTATAGCTTCCGCATATTGTCGATGGGTAGTAGGATGATTAAAAATATTTTCTGTGCTGCGTTGTTATCCCTATTTTTCCTGGGATGCGAGAAAGTTCAACATCACACCTTTCATGAGAAGGGTCCCCACGCTAAAACCACCTCAGTTTCTGGAAAAGCGGGGGAGGTCGCTCTCTGGCAAGATCGTTCAGACCCCAGTAAGGGAGTGATCATCGGAAGCGACAAATCTGCATTGGGAGCCTTGTACATCTATAATCTACAGGGCAAACAGATAGGGCGTTCAGGTAGGCTGAACCGTCCCGTCGGGGTAAGTGTGCGCTATGATGTTTCCCTCCACTCAGGAGAAAAGATCGATGTGGTTGCCTGTGCCATGCGCAGCACAAATGAGATAAAAATCTTTAAAGTTGACTCCAACACGCAGAAGCTCATCGACATCACAACCCCCAAGGGAATCACGTCGGGATTTGAGAATAACACCTGTGGCGTTTGTCTGTATAGACGCCCGAGCGATGGACAGCTTTTTGCCTTCCTCTCTCGTGGGAAGACCGATAACATTCATCAAATTCAGCTTTCCGATGATGGCACCGGAAAAATTGGAGGTGCCCTGGTGCGTAAGTTCGGAAAGGGGGAGCAAAAAAGCCGTATAGGGGGGATGGTGGCCGATGATGAACGCGGCTATCTCTACTGCTCGGATGAGAGGAATGCGATCCTCAAATACCGTGCCGACCCTAATACTCAAGGCGATCCATTCATCCAACGTTTTGGGACCAAGGACGACATCGTTGGGGGCCGAGAGGGGTTAGCGATTTACCACAAACCCGAGGGAGAGGGGTATCTTATCGTATCGAGTTCGGGAGATTCTACTTTTAAAATCTACCGCAGGGAGGGAACCAACAAATTTATTAAATCTATTTCGATCGATGGCGTACGAAATAGTAATGGTATTGCGACGACCGCATGCCCCGCGTCTCCACACTACCCTACTGGCATTTTTGCACTACACAATAGCACCGATAATAATTACATTATTTTCGATTGGTATACATGTACGAAACTGAAATAGATCTTGTGGCAAATAGAGTTTTTCTACGGCCAGGGGGGCATGCACAATTTGATGATATTCGAAAATTAATGTTCCTCAGACGGAAGTTGATCCCAGCTACAAGGAAAAGAACTATCTTTTTTAGTGTCTGGAGCCAGGGACTCGAGGCCCCAGGCTCTTGCGTAGCATATTGGCATAAATCGGGAGATGTTTTAGACTTGGCACAGGAAGCATATTAGGAGGTATAATGGCTGAAGAGTTCATTGTTGACGTTGATGATAATGGTATTGAAGAAATTCTCAAAAGAGAAGAGGTTGTGTTGCTCGACTGCTTCGCACAGTGGTGTAATCCGTGTAGGACCCTCGCCCCAATTTTACACGACGTAGCAGCTCAACTGCAGGGGAGGGTGAAATTTGCAAAACTCGACATCGATAAAAACCAGGCAGCGGCGAAAACTTATGGGGTGACCTCGGTCCCTACATTGATTTTATTTAAACGGGGCAAGGAGGTAAATCGTCTAGTGGGATTGCGTGATGTTGCTGCTATTCAAGAGTTTGCGCTGTCCTGATCTGTATGGGCAAGTTCATCATCCTAGTTGGTGTCACCTTGGTTATCGTCGGTGTGCTTATTACACTTAAGGTTCCCCTCTCTTGGATAGGAAATCTTCCGGGAGATTTCGTTTTCATGTGGGGGTCTACACGTCTCTATGTCCCCATCGCCACTTCGATCATTCTCAGTCTGCTGCTCTCCGTGCTTCTCTTCATTTTTGCGCGGCACTAAAGAGGGAAATCTTGGGATCTTAGCGCCTCATAAAGGGCTATGGAAACAGCACTGGACAGATTGAGGCATCTACTTCCTTTTTTCATGGGGATAGTGACAAATTTCTCTGGCCATCTCTTGCAATATTCCGGAGGAAGTCCTGCCACCTCCGACCCGAAGATAAGGGCACTATTCTCATCATATTTAATCTCAGAATAGATAGAAAGGGCCTTACAAGAGAAGAAATAGAAGGGAGATACCTCCCCCTCCAAATACTCCATGAGATCGTCTATCATCTCCACGGAAACCCCTTCCCAATAATCGAGCCCTGCCCTCTTCAACATCTTATCATTGGTTTGAAAACCTAGAGGACGAACGAGCACAAGCGTAGCTCCAGTGACATGACATGTGCGCACGATATTGCCAGTATTTTGCGGAATCTGTGGATGATAAAGGATGATCTTCATACAACCCGCGCCCTCATTTTCTAGGGGACTCTTTCTATTTCTCCATTTTTAAGGCGGCCAAGGGTATTCACATTCCTACTAAGTTGTCAACATCGGTTCAGGCATTGTAAGCCGCAAAGTGATAATGTCGCAAATCCTGCAACACTAAAATGTCGTCTTTTAGGAATTATTTTGGAGGCAAAGAAAATTTTGGAGACGATGATCATAAAAGAAGTAGCGAGAACTTCAATCATGGAGAAAGTGGAAAGTAAAACTTTAAAACAGAGAGAAGCCAGTGAGATTTTTGATTTGTCTCTGAAGCATACCCAGAGGTTGATTCGCGCTTTAAGGAAAGGTATCCCGACTTTAGTCCAACATTTGCAGGGGAGAAGTTCAAAGAGGAGGGTATTTGTGTATCGAGGGAAACATTAAGGAAACTCATAATTCAAGAAGGGCTGTGGAAGGCCAAGTTAAGGACTGTGGAAGGCCAAGTTGTCTTATCCAATTTGTAGATGATGCGACGAGCGAGATCTTACACGCAAGATCTTGCGCACAAGAAAGCACAAATGATTATTTTATTTGTTTGGAAGGGTATTTATGTAAAAATGGGAAGCCTATAGAGCTCTATGTTGATAAGCATATTGTAGTTAGGGTTGCTAGCAGCGGTGAAAGTAAAGGAAGCACAGTCTTTCACCAAGCCATCTAGACATTGAATATTGATTTGTGCGCATGGCCCACAAGCGGAAGGAAGGGTGGAGAGAAAACACGGGATGTTACGAGACCATCTTATTAAAGAGATGAGACTTAGAAACATTTCATCGATAGAAGAGGCAAATCGTTATTTAGGCGAGGAATTTATGAGGTGCATAATAAACAATTTGGCAAGGCCGCCAGGGATCCTCAAAATGGGCATAGACCCCTAAATCTTAAGGAAGATTTAGAAAAAATCCTGGCCACTCGAAGTGAAAGATGCACTTCTAAAAGCCTCAGCATTCAATATAATAATCAGATCTACCAACTTCAAACAGAAACTCCAAATCGTTTGAGATATAAAAAAGTTATAGTCATAGAAAGACCTGGGAAACCTTTAGTCGTAGAGTTTCAAGGCAAAGAAATTCGCTATACTGTATGGGAAGAATACCAATGCGGTGGACCAGAGAGATCGTAGATGATAAGCAATTGGAAGCCAGAGGGGAAAAGAAATGTATTTGAGTTGCGTCATGTTGAATATTAAAGCCTTATTGAGGCTGTCGCAAAACGAAAATCGCTACTGCAAAGAGCTTTGAAACCTGTTGGTTTTCAATGCTTCACACAATTCGAACAGCTGTGGATTTGTTCACAAACTTTGTTTGCAAACAATCTCACAGCCGAGGAAGAAGAAGAATCAAAAATGTGGAGGATGACATTAAACCAGTGTCGACGTTTCGGAAGATTGATTACGACATTTTAGTTTTGCGTTGACAGATGGACCCGTTGAGAAATAAAGGATTTTGAAAAGGCCTCCCTCCAAATAGACCTAAAATGGAATATTACTCAAATATGCGTACTACTGGTTCGGTTAGAACGAATAAGGTAGCTTAATTTGACGCAACATAAAAGATTTAAGCATGTTAGCGATCAATATCGACGTTGCAGCGGTATGCATTTCTCAACACCCTCATTATGGATCGTAAGCTTTCAAACAAATTTACCCCAAGGTTGATCTAACCATCGTTTTCATGTCAAAAGTTTGGAGCGCATCTTATCGCCCTATATGAAAGGAGAGCATCAAGTTTTTGGAGGAAAATTGTTCAAAATTAAATCGATGGTGACAGCAATTACTGCGGGTAGTGAGCGAAAGAGTGTACCCATCTTTGACTTCCTCCACGACGTAGGCTCGGAATGGTAGTCCTGAGAAGATTGAAGTCAAAAAAATTTTTATAAGATTTTGCAAGTCCCAATGCGTGAAGCGGTTGTGTCTGCCCCGAGAATTTTGGGTTTTTCAGGCACCTAATGAATTGTTTTAAAAGAGGGGCTGGTTTGCAATTAAATTGTTTGACTTTTGTGTCGTTTTAATGTAAACTTATTTATAATCAAGGGCCTGTTGAGAAGTAAGGGGGTTCGAAAAAATGTTTCTTTACATGGACCTAAAATGGGATATTACTCAAATATGCGTACTACCAGTCGGTTAGGACGAATAAGTTGACTCAATATAAAAGACTTAGGCATATTGACAGTCAATGTCGATGCTTCAGGGGTATGCATTTTTCAACACCCCCATTAACGCGATCACGAGGAGGTGAGAGTTATGGAGACTCCCGTTTCCCAAACTATGAAAGAAGAGGCCGCTTGCGTATCGCTTTCTTCTGTTGAAGGGCATTCGCCATTCCCTCTTGCAGTTATGCCGAAGATTCTCGAGAACCTAAATTACAAAGACCTTATGCAGGTTCCGCGAGTATGTAAGAGCTGGTATCAGGCTTTCCAACAAGCACACGTCTCCAGCAATCCCGCAAATCGTGCCACGCAATTGCTGCAAATGATAAGCCCGCGAAGAGCTGAAGCAACCCTCCCGCATAATGCTGAACGGCGACGTGTCTCCTATGGTGAGCTTTTACGGTCTCCTGCACTTATTCCCCATGAGGCATGGCCACTGCTACCTAATTTTTTGGCATTAGAGAGAAGTTCAGCTTCAGTAATGAAGGATATCCTCACTCTAACGGTGGATTTTTTACATAGAACCAAATCATTAGAAAAATCTTTATCCTCACTTAGTCCAGAGGAACAGTTGAAATGTCTAAAGTTGTTTTTGCCGTTATATTCAGAAGAGCTGATAGCATGTGCTAACGACAACGTGTTGAGTGTTCATTGGAAACCCAGTAACCCCTTGCTGCACGTAGTCTTTCATTTGGTGTACCATGGCCTGTTATCAAAAGAGTATGCACCTCAGACTATTTTAGAAATTTGCGCGTATACGCAGGGACAGGGGCAAAGAGAAAAATGGGGTGCAATTCTATCAATGCTCTATTGTCTCTTCTCCTACCTATCAGAAAAGAGAGGGGAGCTGCTAAGCCCAGGGAAAGACCAGGAACAATTCGATGCGCAGATAACGCAGGTGCTTACCCAGTTACAAGAGAACCTTCCACCACAAGTTGTTGGGTCTATTGTACGCTTTGTGCAACATAAGTGCTCCACAGTTAAATTAGTGCACCATTTTGATTCGATAAAGTACGAAAATAGCCAGACCGAAGCGGTTATTGATGTTTTGTGTAATCCTGCTGATTTTGGAGAACAAGCCAAATCGTGGACGAAGCAAGTTAATTGGACAGAAGAGCAAAAAAACTACCTAACGCAAATCATTGAAGGCGCTGTAAGAAATTGGGATGAAATTTTGACATTCACACAACGACATGAGCCGCAAGACCGCGCAGCAATACTTGCGAATCTGTGCGGGCAGAATGGATCCACCCTGATCCACTGGGAAGTGAGGGAGAACATCGTACCCTTTGTTTCTTCCCTGGCAATCAAAGTAATGTTCCAGGATGACATGCCGTGCGATCCTTTTCAAGTTGTAAAAATTGTTGTGATGGTGAAAAGGCTGGTTAATACAATCAACTGGACCACAATGCCATCATGCGCACAGGAAATAGCAAACGACGTCATAAATAGAAAAGTGCCAGATGCGTGGTTCCGATATGTAATAGAGACACTGTCTTCTAAGGAACCTCGTGCCATTGAGCATTTGGATGTAGCTCTCGATATTTTGTCACGTGTAGTACAGTTCACGGAATTTTCCTTTGGTCCTCCCTTATACCTTCGTCATTTCTTATACCCTCTACTGCTCGAGCGCTTAGGGGAGAAAGTGAAGCCGTTTATCTATTTTTCACTGCTTGCTCCTGAGGGATCATCCTCCAGTGAGATGCTGCTAGGGTGCTTGCTCGATAATGAGAATACCAATGACGCGTTCATCGGAAAGCTCGGTCATGTACGTAACTATCTCGAACAAATGTTAGCGCCCGAAAGTAAACAACAATTTACGCAAGAGTCCGTTCGCAAATATATAACATCCATTGAGGCAATTCTTCAGAAAAAAACCTCCAAGAGGGCGGCTTTCCTGAAGGCAAAGAATCAGCTCGAAGCAGTCATCACCCATATTCTCAACCGCAAAGAGCGAATCCTTAAGACGGAGTTTTTACTGGAGCACGTGGCCCTGCGTTTGTGGTGGACTCAAGAGGTGGTCAAAATGAAACAACAGCTCGCCGATGGAGAAATGACGTCCAATGGAGTAGAGGCGTCAGCAGCAGCAGAAGGCGAGGTAGAAACGCACAGGATGACCTTGGGGGAAATCTTAACGGCGCGGAAAGGCGAAGACATAGAGGCGTCGTTGCACGAGTTGGAATCCCTTAGGGAAGACCTAGAAAAACGCATCCAGACGCTGCATGCGAGAGGAAGCCAGCCTCCTGTCTCGACCCTCTTGAAAAGATTGGTTGTGGTGGAGTTGTTTAGAGCGTTTCTGGAGCTTCTGTTATAGTCTACTCACAGGGCTCTCTATCACCACCGATTTAATTTTAAACCATTTTTCTTCAAAAGCTTGATACTCTTCTTTCATAGGACAACAAGATGCGCTCCAAACTTTTGACGTGAAAATGATAGTTAGATCATAGTCATCATCGTCTCAAAAAATTTTCTTTGCCTCCAGAATAATTCCTATAAAGACGGCATTATCACTTTTCGCTTACATTGCAATTAAATTGCTTGACTTTTGTGCCATTCTAATGCAGACCTGCCCGCGTACTATGACCGCTGGGGAGGTGCAGGTTAATGGACCCTCGTCGGTTCTTCAGCCACGACTCGCGAGAATCCGGGAAGATCTCTTGCGGCCCAAAAATGTACGCACACGTCGGTTCCTTCTCCTCAAGAGTCTTTACTTACTGCGCTTCCTTCTGACGTCATTTCAAAAATTCTTGAGCACCTACCCCTCGCGAATCTCGCTCTAGTTACGCGAGTATATTGATGTTTTGTGTAATCCTGCTGATTTTGCAAAAAAGAAAGCTGATCTGGAAAAACAACTAATTGCTTTAGCAATGGAGCAACCTAGTGCGAAAAAAGAGCAAGCCGAATTGCGGATAGGACAAATTAATTTGACAGCAGAGCAAAAAAACTTCCTAACGCAGATCATTGAAGGCACTACAGAAAGTCAGTTTGCAGCAAAAAAGCGGCTCATGCCAGAAAGGCAGCTTGCGCCGAGACTATTCTTAAATAGCCTTAGTCTGCAAAACCACATAGCAATGCTTTTGAATCTGTGCGAGCAGGATGGATCCACCCTGCTCCATTGGGAAGTGAGGGAGAACATCGCACCCTTTGTTTCAGGGCTGGCAATGCGAGTCTTAACCGCTCTTACCTCTGAAATCCCCATCCAGGATGACACTAATATTTTGTGCGATCTTTCTCGAGTTGTACAAATTCTTATGATGATGAAGAGGCTACAGTCCTTAGAAAAGAAGTCACACAGCACCAGAATGCGGCTCTTTGCAAATGGAATAGCGAACGCTGCCTCGAAAGGACAATTTGCGCGTGGTTGCAAATTGCCAGACGTGTGGCCACAATATATAGTGGAAATACTACGCTCTGGGACAATCCGTGACAATGAGTGTTTGGATGTAGCTCTCAATATTTACTCAAGTGTAGAAGATATTGTAAAGGAGTTTTCTCCTGCTGTTTCCCTATATTCTCCACTGCTCGCGCTCTTAGGAGAGAAAGTGAAACTGTTTATCTATTTTTCGCTGCTTGCTCCTAAAAAATCATCCGCCAGTGGGACGATGCTAGAATACGTGCTCGGTGATGGGAGGGCCAATGGTGCGTTTATCGAAAAACTCGATCATGCACGCAACTACCTTAAACAAATTTTAGCGCCCGAAGACAAACAACAATTTATGCAAGAGTCCTTTAGCAAATATATAACATCCATTGAGGCAATTCTTCAGGAAAAAACCTCCAAGAGGTCGGCTTTCCTGAAGGCAAAGAATCAGCTCGAAGCAGTCACTGCCCATATTTACAACAGCGAAGAGCGAATCCTTAAGACGAAGTTTTTACTGGAGCACGTGGCCCTGCGTTTGCAGTGGACTCAAGAGGTGGTCAAAGTGAAACAACAGCTCACCGATGGAGAAATGACGTCCAATGGAGTAAGAGGCGCCAGTAGCAGAAGAAGGCGAGGTAGAAACGCACAGGAGGGCTTTGAGAGAAACCTTAGAGAGGTGGGAAGACGAAGACATAGAGGCCGTCGTTGAACGAGTTAGAATCCCTTAGGGAAGGCCTAGAAAAACGCATCCAGACGCCGCGGGCGAACATGGCGGTGGTGGACCCCTCTGAAAAAGAGAAGCTGGCCTGTCAGTGATGAATATCGCGCTTTTTTTGATAGATCCCGATTAGCTGATCCCGATAGATAACTCCCCGCCCTTCCTGAATTTTGCAAAGTGCTGCTCTAGCAATTGACATAACCCACACAAATTCTCTTTTTCTCCATAAAGGGGGCGTTGAGGAAATGAGGTTTTCGAATTGAAAAGTAGCCAATTGCCTATTTCAGTAAAAATGTAAAGGGGTTTCGGTTGATTTTTAGACAAATTATGATCGGAATCGACCCCTTTTGTTGGATTTTCCCGCTGATTTCGTGCTTTCCACGGAATCAGGGCTAGGGGGGGCCCGTTTAAAAACCCAGTTAGAAAAATGTCATCCTGTAGCTTGAAATTGTGAGTAAACGCCTGCATGATTCCCTGAAATTGATTCTTGGCTAATGCCCATGTAGCGAGTTCGCTCACATTGTCAACGAAAATACCCCTTCGTAAAATATTCTTTGCTTTGTGAATAGTGTCGATCTCTCTCAAAGTCTTTTTCCCTCATATTGTCTTTTAAAATTTCCTTGTTGACACATCCATTTTGCTTCATGGTCAGAGAAGCTTCCTTGCTACAATAACCTTTGCCACCAAACACCATTCCTTCCTTCGGACAGATATGTTTAAGCGCTTTACCATCAGGTATATTTGCTGGAGTCACGGCATCTTTTGTACCCGTACCAAAACTTTGTTTTCCCCTTGCACCCAATCCTCGCTTGTTTATCGTTAGCCACCTTTTTTGCTGTTTTGTTGTTGAAGGCTTTAAGTTTTTTTTCTATTGCCTTGTCTCGCTCTATTGCATAGATTCGTCTTGGAGATAATTTGTGACACATCTCAATTAAGCTATTAAAAGGCTTCAAACAATCCAGCTAACCGTTTAGTTCCAATCTTAGCTGTGTGAGAAATAAGTATGATCCGGTGTCTTTTCTAGTAGAGAAAAGCCGCAAAAGAATTTTCCCACGTTATTTTCCTTAGCAAAAACCGCTCCAGTTCTCAGTCGCTCAAATTCTCCATCCACTGTAGCACGAGAGCGGCAAATCCTGATTCGATGTGATACCCTTTACGACCCTATCCTCACAAAAAAGCGCTTTTAGAGGTGCGCATAATTTTTTGAATTTCACTAATGCGTAGCAGTTTGCAATAAGGGTGATCTGCTTGCGAGTTAAATCTTCTACATGGGTTTCAAGCATATCTCGCCCCCCTTTGAGGATGAATTTGAACATACTCGTTTTATCCTCAATTTCTTATAGGGGAATTAACCCATTTTAGGGGTTTTTGTTTGAAGTTGCCCCTAGAAGAAAATCCACCAGAGGCCTTCCATTTCTCAACAGCCCCATAGAGCACTACTTCTTTCTTGTTGTAAACCCATTAGCACCCTACAATTCTTTCATACAAAGATAAGTGCCATGTTGTTCAACAGACTCTTAACAGGTGTGTTACCCTGCAGCACGCGAAACAAACTCAGGAAGAGGGGGAGGGAATAAAAGAGTTAGAAGCCTGAAAACAAACTTTAGCGGAACACATCCGCGCAGCTTCTCCCAGATCCTTTGTTGAATGAACGAGTCCCTAGGGAGAGAAGGCAGTTACTCAACCCCCAATAGCGGCCTTGTCGATGCGTGTAGCGAAACCAAAGAAACTGTTCAAAACCAATCGTTTGGTTTTAGGTCACTTGTGAGAGGTGCTGTAGCCCATTCATGGGTCTTTTATTAGGGTCAAAATATTGGCGCCGTCCGAGCGAGTATACTCGACTCTATCCATGAGCCTTTTTATGAACACAATACCCATCCCACCCTCTTTTCTGTCCTCAAGAGTAGATGAGAGGTTAACGATTGGTGTATATTCTAACGGATTAAAGGGACATCCCCAATCTTTAACAGTGATTTTAACAGACTGTCCCAATTGAAAATGACACTCAAGGGTAATGTTACCCTCCTCCTCTTTCATATAAGCGTAAGAGATGATATTGACGAGAACCTCCTCCACAGCGAGCTCTATTCTGCCAATCTCAGTGTTGGAGAGCTCCGACCCCGCTAAACAAGAACGCACCCATTCCAACGCAGGATGAAGGGAGGTAAGTTTTGCAACAAAGGTCACATGATCACAGGTCGCCATCCAAATCTATCTGCTCTTTGGAAGGAACATTGTGGGGCAAATATGATATCCCTTCGACAATTTTTACAGCTAACCGCTCATAAATTGATGTAAGAGTGATCTCATAGGCCCCCTGCTCCGAATCGAGTTGTCCCAAGGAAAAGGAAAGGAGTGATCGCCGCACTCCCGCACGATCGACAAAGGAAGTATCCTGTAAGGAGTCCGAATTGGAAAAATCACATTCTCCCACCGCCGAAACATCAAAAGGACCATACACCACCTTCTGGCAGTAGGGATCAATGAGTGAAATGCGGACAGCAATCTCGCGCCGCCCCTCACTAGGGACCAAACGGTTGATAAGTGAGCCAGAGCTAGGATATCGATCATATCGATATCCAATATGTCGGAAGCTATCTCCGATCACCTCCCCTTTTAGGATGAGTCCTTCTCCTTCACAGTGCGCATATTGAAACACACCAGAAACGCAGAGCTTTTTGATCACTGCATCTGTGAGTCGACCATCTCGATCCCCGGAAAAATATGGAACGGAAATAGCAGGAAAATGGGAGGCAACGCCCCCCTCCTCGCCAGTATGATACCCACACCCCACAAAAAGGGGAAAACTACTCATTAGTATCGACAATAATCTCTTTCTTATCATCCTTCCTATCGAAACTCATCTCCGAGAGACCGAGTTTCTCAAGTCGTTTTTGAGATTTGGTCGCTACTTTCGTTTCGGGATATTTTTTTATAATCGTAGAGTAATAGATGTTAGCCGGCCTGTTTTTCTTAGTTCTCACATAAAATTCTGCAACTTCAAAAAGATCTTCAGCCAACCTCTCCTTCACACGCAAAAGGATATTTTCCACATCAACGATACGGGAATCTCCCGGAAAATGAGAGCGAAATTTACGTAGATTGACCTCTAACAAATCGAGTCGATCAGTGTCGGCAAATTCATCTTCGCACTGCGTCAAATAGACCTCAGCGATCCCGAGGTACCCCTCAGGAGAAAGGGCATGCTTGGGAAAACGTCGAATAAGGGTAGAAAAGGCCTCTACACTCGCCTTATACTTCTTCATACGTAACAAGAGCGCCCCCTTCCTGTAAAGAGAGCGTGCCGCCAAATCATCCCGGGGCAGGGCAGTAATCACCTCATCATAGATAGCCAAGGCATCTTCATAGGCAGACAACCACTTTGGCATACGCCGCCACCCAAAGAGACGCGTGCGCGCTCCTCCCTCAAAGCCTTGAGCAATCTCAAACTTGCAATGTATTACCTCATCAAAAAATTTCGGAGATAGTTCCGTCCTTAAATAATCTGAAAAGGCACAATTGGCATACTCATACTCCCCTAATTTATAGTAAGCTAAACCCAGATAATAATGCCCTTCACGCGCAAAGGGACTATCAGGAAAATCGGCAATTAGATTTTGGCTCGCGAAGACCAACTTCCCCCAATTTTTACTCTGATAGTGCTGGATCATCGCATCGTAGCGCATGTGCACAGTGATCTGACTGCGCATGGCCAAATCGAAGGGGTTGCCCAGCAATGTACCAAAAGTCAAAACACACAACAAGGCGCAAATACACGTTCTCATGCCCACCATTATAGCGCTCTATCATTCAAATGAAAAGGACTGAATGAAGAAAAGTTCTTCCATATTTTCTTTTAGAGCGCATCCCCACCCAATCCCCTCCTTCGATTCTACATGGATCGTCCCAACCCTCTCCGCTTCACTCAGAAAATTAATGACTAATGGGGAGGACCCGGGAAATCGATGAAATAATTTTCTAAGTTTTACAATTTCAGAGAGAGTCACACGATCCACATCCAAGGTGATATGCAACGTACCCTTCTCCTCCGTCTGCTGGCCATTTTTGTTTCTCTTCCCCTCCCCCTTATATTTTGATTCATCCATTGCTAGGCTCTGCATTTTCCTAAAGGAGGCGTGTAATTCCTCTACTTCTGCATTGCCGATATGGGTCAATCTCTCCAACGCACGGCACTGCAGCTTTAAGCTCTCTTCAGATCGATCAATTTGAAAGATAGCGTAAAGCAGCGCATTTTCAACCAAGAGCTCGTGCTTCTCCTCGTACATATTGGTCCAGATGGGGAGCTCAAAACGCTCCATTCCATCGCTAATTGTCAAAATCGCAAACTTCTTTTGCGATTTTTGTGAGATCTTTATCTTGATCTCTTCGATGATAAATGCAGCTCTGACCACTACTCCCGAATCGAGGGTTTTTACCTTATGCAGTGGCAGGCAGCCCAGCCTTACTATCAAATCTCTGTACTCATCCATCGGATGGCCAGTTAAATAAAACCCTACGAGTTCCCTCTCCTTGGCCAATGTCACTCCCTTGGATGCACTGCAATCAACCTCAGGGAGCTTAGCAAAAGTATCGCTATCATCCATTGCAGAAAACATGTCGAGAATCCCTTGAGCTCTTTCCTTCTGCTCACGCGACCTCCTTTCAAACATGGAATCTAAACCGCCCAACAGCCGTTGACGAGAGTGCCCCGTAAAATCAAAGCTACCCGCTCCAATTAAATTTTCTATAACCCTCTTCCCCACCCTGTTGGTATCAATGCGCTTCAAAAACATATGGAAAGAGTGAAATGAACCTCCACTGCTTCTCTCCTCTAAAATAGCCTCCACCGCGCTGCGCCCCACCCCCTTAATCCCCAACATAGCAAAACGTATGCCCAAAGGCACGCTCACAAACTCCTTCCCAGCTTCATTGATATCAGGGGGTAAAATCTGAATGTGCATGGCCTGGCATTCACGAATATGCTTGGCTACCTTAGAGAGGTCATCGATATCACAAGTCATCAAGGCCGCAAGCCACTGCCTGGGATAATGAGTCTTAAGGTAGGCCGTTACATAGATTAAATAGCCGTAGGCTGTAGCATGAGATTTGTTAAATCCGTAGGAAGCAAATTTTTCCATTTTATCGAAAATTTCAGTAGCTCTCTCTTTATCAATACCATTCTCTAACGCTCCACCACAAAATTTTTCCCTCTGCTTTGCCATCTCTTTCTTGTCTTTTTTCCCCATAGCACGGCGCAAAACATCTCCCTCTCCAAGAGAGTAATTGGCCAGGCGGGAGGCAATCTGCATGACCTGTTCTTGATAGATCATGATCCCGTAGGTCTCACGGATAACCTCCTCCAGGAGAGGGTGGCTCACCTCAATCTTCTCCCTCCCGTGCTTACGGTTGATAAAAGAAGGAATCATCTCCATCGGACCTGGACGATAGAGCGCCCCTACCATGAGAATTTCTTCAAATTTATCGATATGCAAATTTTTCACAAGCTCTTGCATCCCAGAAGATTCTAGTTGAAAAACCCCTTGAGTTTGCCCCTGATTTAAAAGGTCGAATGTCGCCTGATCATCGAGGGGCAAATTAGTCCACTCGATACTCTTATCTCCAATCGCATCTATACTCTTCTGGATGGAGGTGAGTGCTTTAAGCCCCAAAAAATCGATTTTCAGCATGCCTACAGCCTCTACAGGTTTCATCGAATATTGTGTCACAATCATATCAGCATCTTTAGCGCTACATACTGGAATATGATCGGTTAGCGCCTCGCCACAAATGATCAACCCCGCTGCATGAATTCCCGTATTGCGAATCGACCCCTCCAATTTTTGTGCATATTCCAAAATTCGTTTACCCTCCTCATCATGATCCCTCATGCCACACAAGTCGGGGTCAATGTCAAAGGCCTTTTGCAGCGTAATCGTAGGATCTTCTGGAACCAACTTCGCAATGCTATTCACCTTGCTTAAAGGGATATTCAAAACTCTCCCTACATCGCGAATGGCCATTTTTGCCTTCATCGTACCAAAAGTGATGATCTGCGCTACCCGATCTCGGCCGTATTTATCCAGGGCATGTTCAATCACTTCAGAGCGACGTTCCATACAGATGTCAACATCGATATCGGGGTAGGAGATGCGTTCAGGATTGATAAATCGCTCAAAAAATAGATTAAATCGCAGGGGCTCAATGTCTGTAATCCCTATGAGGTATAAGACGACTGACCCCACTCCCGATCCACGTCCAGGGCCCACGGGAATATCCCTCCTTTTTGCCCATGCGATAAAGTCGTAAACGATCAGAAGATAGTCACACATTCCCTTCGAGGTAAGAATAATTTCAAGTTCATGTTCGAGGCGCCCCTTCACCACATCCATGGGATCCTGACCTGGATATTTTTCCCGAACTTTTTCGAGATGCTCCTTGGTATAGCGCTTTTCTAAGCCCTGCGTGCAGAGATCTTTTAAATAGAAGGCAACCTCCCTTAAACGCTCTCCCTCTTCGATATCTCTTCCTTGGAGGTGTGGGGGAATAAAAACAGGATAAAATTTCTTCTTGAAATCAATCTCCAACGTGCACATCTTAGCAATATGCTCGCTCGCCGCAATAGCCTCAGGAATGTCAGAGAAGAGGTTGCACATCTCCTCTGAGGACTTGAAGTAGAGCTCATGTGTGGGAGTTGCCCTTCTCCTTGGGTTGTCACTACGCCTACGTAGAGCGCCAGAGGCATCGTACTCGACAATTTCACAAGGCTCCCCCGATTGTATATTTATTAAAATCTCATGGGCTTTCCAGTCCTCGCGATAGATATAGTGAATATCATTTGTTGCGACCATTGGAATACCCCAACCCTTCGAAAGTTCAATCAGACGTGAAACAACTTTCTCCTGGTTGTGCACACACTCTAAATACTTCTGGAGAAGCCAGGACTCTTTATCCACACCTTCTTGGACGATATGCTTCTCACTCATATGATGGCGTTGCAGTTCAAAATAGAAATCCTCACCATAGGTCTCTCTGCTCCAGGAAAGCTCCCCTTCTAGCTCCCCTTTTTGGTCATGAATGATGGCTTGAGACAGACGGCTTTGAATAGGCCCAGAAAGACAAATCAGCCCCTTGGCATACTGCTCCAAAATCTTTTTATCCACTCGAGGTGTATAGTAGAAGCCCTCCAGATAACCGATCGATGAAATTTTGCACAGGTTGCGATACCCCTCATAATTTTTGGCGAGAAGAACCAGAGGGTATCCTACACAACCTCCCGCTATTTTTTTCTTTTCGTGGCGGGAGTTGGGCGCCACCATGATCTCACACCCAACAATCGGTTTAACTCTCACCTCCTTACACATCTTGATAAAATCGATCGCTCCAAACATGTTACAGAAATCGGTCAAGGCGAGCGCAGACATCCCAAATTCGGAGGCCTTCCTGGAAAGGTCACGCACCGAAGCCGTCGAATCCAAAATAGAATATTGCGAGTGGCAATGAAGGGGCACCCAAGCCATGACTTTAAATTTGCTTTGAAGTTTGTCCTAGGGCAAATGATACTCTTCCCCCCTTTTTCCATAAAGGAAGAAGGCATATGACAGCAATACATGCACACACAGAGAGGCATAGGAAAAACCCACTCCACCCGTACTCCTGAACGATTTTTCCAACTGGCCAACCAGCGACCGCAGCCCCTATATAAGCAAAGAGCCCAACAAAGCCTGTAGCTGTCCCCGCCGCCTCCTTGTCGACAAGTTCAGCAGCAGCCATGCCGATCAACATCTGCGGACCAAAAATCAAAAACCCAATAACAAACATCATCGAAGATACGAGCACGATATTGGCAGAGGGAAGGCCCCAGAGCAAAAGCAAAGTCACAATAATACCCAAGCTAAAGAGCACGTTAATCGGTCCCCTCTTACCCACAAAAAGGATATCAGAGAGCCACCCGGCAGCCAAACTTCCAAAAATCCCCCCTATCTCAAACCAAAATATGCCCGATCCCGCTGCAATCAATGTAAAATTTTTGTCTTCTATTAAGAACAACTGGCCCCAATCATTGACAGCTGTACGCACAATGTATACGAAGAAAAATGAAATTGCCAACATCCAAATAGAGCCATTCTTCAACATCTTTTCAACCAAAATCTCCTTGGTCGAAATGTTCTTGATCGTTTCACTATCCTCTTTGGCCTTTTCGCTATGGTAATCATTATGAAACTTCTCAATAGATGGGAGCCCGAGGTGTCGAGGATTATCCCGCAAACGATTGATCAAAACGAGCCCAACGATAATTGCGAGCACTCCCGGAATAAATAGGGCATAACGCCAACCAAAATATTGGATGGCAAGAGCGCAGATGATGGGAATAATGGCTCCCCCAATATTATGCGAGGTATTCCAAAGACCCCACCAACGCCCACGCTCTGACTGAGAATACCAAAAGGTGAGCAACTTTGCGCATGGAGGAGCTCCCCACCCCTGGAAGAGTCCATTCAATCCTACAAACAGGGCAAAAAAGAGAATGGTCGAAGAAAGACCAAAGAAGATATTGAATGCCCCTGTCAAAATGAGGCCCAACCCCATGAAATACCGCAAAGTAGATTTATCCGACAAAATCCCACTCAAAAACTTGCTCACACCATAACTCACCGCGAGGAGAGTCCCCAAAATCCCCAGTTGACTCTTATCAAATCCTAGTTCTGTGATAAGGGCCGGCATGGCAAAGGTGAAGCTCTTTCTCGTGAAGTAAAACATCGCATATCCAATGTATATGCTGTAAAAGATCCTGATGCGCCAATAGCGATAGTGCCTCTTGAGTGCCTTGTCATCTTTAACCGGTTCAACGGAGGGGGTCTTTATTAATTTCAAAATATTAAAAATACGCACACACACCCCTACAAATTAAAATGATGGACATCGGAACCGCAATCAATTATCTCAAACCCCTTTGAAAATGGATTTTCTTAATTTTTAAATTATTAAGACAGTAACCCTCTCTGTATAAAGAAAACTACACGTACCTACACCAGGCTATAGTAATTGGGATTCATAGTCAATAATCTCTGCACACAATTTGCCAAGTATGGAAGGTCTGATGTAAACTGAGTTTCTTTACGTTCTAACTACCAATATACCGTCGAGGTGCAATATGGTTTTCCCCCCAGATCCCATTAGGCCTTCCGAAGGAAGGAAAGAGGATAAATTTGTTGTCGACCCAATCGAAGCAAACAAGAGAGCCAAGGAAGGAGGTGGAGATTGGCGCCCCCCCGAAGAGACCCTACCTTTAGCTATACATGGCAGTTTTCTCTTCTTCATGGACTGGGCGCTCTCCCTCATCTCCCCTTTCTTGCACGACGAAGATGAGATAGATCTCCCCAATATTATTCCGCAAGATGAACACAGTGAATTAATAGAGAGCCTTCACTCCCTCATGTCAATATTACAACGTATGAAAGATAATGATCAGAGCCAAAGTCCCCAATTCTATCAACAATTTTCTCATACGTGGAATGCTCTCTTGCACAACTATCAAATGATCGCTCTCCATCGCACTAAGCAAACGTTTTACATCGATTCTAACACACTAAACGTATTGATCTCAGATGTAGACCACTACCCACCCGAAGAGGACCATAAATTGGGATTTTACTTAAGAAAATATGGGGGCGAAGGGTGGCTGCCAATGCCATTTAGGGAAATCCTTATGAGACTGCATACAGAACACCATGCCAATCAAGAGAACAGCACTTTAAACAAATGGTCTGAGCTCATCATCAGAATCTTGCAGGAATAAATCCTTTTTCCTAAAATATCTGCCATATGAAGTATGCGCGACCGAAGGGGACGTTCGATATCCTACCTCAAGCAATCAAAGGGGAAGATAGGTGGAAGGAGGCGGAGCGGTGGCACCACCTCGAATTGACCATGCGTACTCTAGCTCAGGAGTATGCTTATCGAGAAATCCGTACTCCAATTTTTGAACAGACCGAACTTTTTGCACGGGAAATTGGGGAGACCTCAGACATCGTCTTCAAGGAGATGTACACGTTTTTGGATAAATCTGGACGCTCCATGAGCCTACGTCCAGAAGGAACAGCTCCCGTTATGCGCGCCTTTGCGCAAAACCAGCTCCAGCAACTCGGCAACCTTCACAAGTTTTTTTACGTTGGACCCTTCTTCCGCTATGACCGTCCCCAAGCTGGTCGTTACCGTCAGTTGCACCAATTTGGCATTGAAGCTATTGGAAACAAAGATCCTGAACAAGATTTTGAAGCCATCAAACTTCTCTACGAACTCTACTCTCGCTTAGGGATCAGCAATTTACAGATAGTAGTAAATAGCGTGGGTGACAGACCCTCTCGCAGTAAATATAAAGAAGTGCTCCTCGACTTCCTACGTCCTCATTTAACTTCCCTCTCCAAGGAGAATCAGGCGCGCTTTACTGACAATCCATTGCGTATGCTCGACTCTAAAGGCCAAGAGGAGCCCCTGCTGCTTGAAAAAGCTCCCTCCATCCTCGATTTTATCTCACCTGAGGGTATGGCCCACTTTGACTCACTTTGCGCCCTTCTTAAACAACAACAGATACCCTTCTCCATAGACCCCTACTTGGTGCGGGGCTTAGACTATTATAATGGCCCCGTTTTCGAAATCATTTCAGAGGCGCTAGAAGGCGCCCAAAATACCATTGGTGCTGGAGGGCGTTATGATGGTCTTCTAACCGCCGTTGGAGGCCCAAGTCTGCCATGTGTCGGCGGTTCTACGGGGATAGAGCGCATTTTGCACACGATGGAGGGACAGTGTATCCCTTTCCCCGAGCGGCAAGAGCCCTTTGTCACCATAATTTCCTTGGGAAGAGCTGCAAAAGGGAGGGTGTTTGCGCTCCTCTACGAACTACGCCATAAGAAGGTCCCTAGCGAAATGGTCGTGACTGAAAAGATTCAAAAAGCCCTACGACTCGCCAGCAAAAACCACTCATCTCTCGCCATAATCATCGGAGAAGAGGAACTCTCGAGAGATTGTGCCCAAGTAAAAGCAATAAAATCACGTACGATGAAAGAGGTCGCTCTAAGTGGCCTGATCGAATACGTCATAGGAGAACTTAATCATGGATTATAGGAGGACGCATAGGTGTGGCGAGCTCAGGAAATCACATGTAGGAGAGAGTGTCACCCTCTCCGGCTGGGTCCATGGAAGGCGCGATCATGGGGGGATAGTCTTCATCGACCTTCGGGATCGTTTTGGACTCACGCAGCTCATCTTCGACGCAGACGCGCGCGCGGAAACTTATGATGTCATCTCCGAACTCCGATCTGAATGGGTCATAACCGCGCAAGGAAGGGTGCGTATACGCGGCGATGGACTGACTAATCCAAAACTTGCGACGGGGGAAATCGAGGTCAAAGTGGATAAATTTCAAGTGCTCTCGAAGGCTAAAACTCCCCCTCTCTCTATACACGATAAAGCAACAGAGGCCAACGAAGAGCTCCGGCTAAGATTTCGCTACCTAGACATACGTCGTGGGGATATCGCCAGAAAACTGGCAATACGCCACGAAGCGATGCAGGTCACACGCTACTTCTTCAGCACCCAGGGATTCATTGAAATTAACACTCCCATCCTTGCCCGTTCTACCCCAGAGGGCGCTCGAGATTACCTCATCCCTTCACGCACCCATCCCGGCAATTTTTACGCCCTTCCACAATCCCCTCAAATCTTCAAACAACTTCTGATGATTGGAGGGATGGATAGATACTTCCAATTCGCCCCATGCTTCAGAGATGAGGATCTACGCTCCGACCGGCAGCCCGAATTTACCCAAATCGATATAGAGATGAGCTTTGGATACCCAGAAGATATGAAAGAGATCATTTATGCCTACTTCAAGCACCTATTCAAAACCTGTGCGGATCATATTCTCCCTGATACCATCCCTGTGATGAGTTACCGCGATTGCTTAGAACATTATGGCACAGATCGTCCAGACCTACGCTTTGATATGCCCCTCGTCCGCATCGACGAAATTGCTCGGCAATCCACCTGCTCTGTTTTTAAAGAACAACTGCAAAGAGGGGGGTGCATAAAGGCTCTGTGCATAAAGGGGGGGGAGGCTATCTCCAGAAAAGAAATTGACCGCTATGCAGAAATTGTTAAAAACCTAGGAATAAATGGCTTAAGCTGGATGAGGCGGCAAGGAGAGGGTTTCAGTTCCAATATCGCCAAATTTTTCTCGGATCAACTACAAGGGGAACTTAAACGCACCCTGGGCGCAGAAAGAGGAGATCTCGCCCTATTTGTGGCAGATGATGAGACCCTAGTAAATCGGGCGCTCGATCATTTGCGCCGCTCAATTGCAGACGAACGCAACCTCATCAACTCCAATGAATTTAAATTCTTATGGGTCACAGATTTTCCTCTTTTTACGTGGGATCAAAGTGAAAATCGCCTCCAGAGCGCACATCATCCCTTCACTGCTCCCTACGTTGAAGACATCCCCCTCTTCGACAGCGACCCTCTCAAGATGCGTTCCCACGCCTACGACATTATCATCAACGGCTATGAGATGGGCGGAGGTTCTCAGAGAATCCACGATTGTGAAATTCAACACAGGGTATTCGAAGCTCTGCAACTTGGGCGCGATGAAATCAACGGCAAATTTGGCTTTTTAATTGAAGCCCTCAAATATGGGACCCCACCCCACCTCGGCATCGCTTTGGGATTTGATCGTATCATGATGGCATTGACAAAAACAGACAATATGCGCGATGTGGTTGCATTTCCAAAAACACAAAAAGCGAATGACTTAATGCTACAATGTCCCTCTAGCGTCGACCCTAGGCAGCTTGCTGAACTTAAGATTAAGACGGAGCTTAAATGAAAAATCTCTTGGATATAATTCCGAAGATGCATACATTCGACCTCCAAATGGGGACCCTACTAAGGAGAGTGAAAAATGTTTTACAAGCATAAAATTTTTTGTGTGTCGTTATTGGTGGCTTGCTCACTGCAATCTGTGATCCACTGTGAAACAACCATGGAGACTCAAGAACGAGATGTTGCTTCGTCAAAAATGGTAGCGAAGAAGGAAGAAAAGATCGATGTTGATAAAGTTTCTGAGGCTTTTGGGTACCTTATCGGAAGAAATTTGATATCCCTCGGTTTTGAGTTTGATCTAACACAGGTAATTAAGGGGTTAGAGGATTCTATCTCTGGGAAAGATTCTCCCATGAGCGAGGAGGAGTGCGATCGAGCAATCTCCATCATGCAAGAGGAGCTCTTTCAAAAACGCGCAGTGCAAAATTTGGACACAGCCAACCAATTTATGGTTGAAAATGCTAAAAATGAGGGAGTTGTTGAACTCGAAAAAAACAAGCTCCAGTATAGATTGAGACGAGAAGGGACGGGAAATGTTGTCGAAGCGCACCATTCTCCTCTCATCAATTATTCGGGCACTTTTCTCGACGGGAAGGAATTCGCTGTCTCCCAGGGAGATGAGATAGTCTCGCTCTGGGAAACCATACCTGGGCTCAGTCAAGGCATCACAGGCATGAGAGAGGGGGAGGAGCGCATTCTTTACGTTCATCCAGATTTGGGATATGGGGTCGACGATGGCTATGTTCCTCCCAACTCCCTTTTGGTGTTTAACGTCGCGGTGATTAAGGCAAACGCTGCGACGACGGAGGAGCAAGCAGAAAAGACCTTCCCCTCCAACATTCTTCCCGAGGAGCAAGAAGCACAAGAAATCGCAACGACTGAGGAGCTGGTCTCGCCGAAGATCTCACCTTAAGGGCGTCTCTTTCCCGCGAGCAATTTCAGTGGAAGTGTTGTCTGATGGAGGAGATCTCCTCCTCTGTGTCGATGACTTCGGATAGGTAGTGCCTCAAAACCCTCAGCACAAACTTAGAAGTGTTGTATACCCCTTGGGTATAGAAGGTGATCTCTAGATGGGGGCACTTCTCGGTGATTAGCGCGATCATCACCACTGTTGTGGAGTTTCCATCCATTATTTTGGGGATAATCCAAACAATAAATTGATGGTTAAAAAGTGTGATTTTTTCGTGTGTTTCGATCACATGAAAATAGTAGGGTAACTGCTCCTCTCCCTTATCTCCCTCCGGGGCCTCATGTTTCAGAAGGCCAAGCCTTTCCAACAGGGGCATGTTCACTTCGATCATCCCCTCAGGCATCCACTCATGTAGATTTGAGATAAATTTCTTATAAACTTGTTCTAGTTGGATAGGGTCCATAATATAATGCCATTAATCCGTAATTCTCTGAGTTGTCAATCACTCGAAATACCTCCCCAGAGCAAAGACCTATAATTTTCATTTCATAATCATTACCCTGTTTTTTTTAAAGAGGTCTTTCCCATTTTAATTTCGTCCAAACACCAATCCCCCCATGACACGGAACAGACTGAAGAAGGGATAAAGTACTGGAAAAAATAAAGGAGAACTATAGAATTAGAATAGGGGCCTTTCATTCAAAACTAAAATGGGAGCCTTTCCCTCTCCAAGTGCGTCGAGCTCTGCAGAAGTCTTGAGAAGCCCCAATTTAAGAAGTAGTATCTGCATATGTTCACGTAAGAGTTGCATCGCTGCATTTTCCAGATCAGTGGTGGCGAGCAATTGCCCTTCTGGATCATCTAGGAGATTCCCATCCACCAAATAGGCCCAGACATCCCCTTGTGCAATACGATCATCATATGAATCACAGATAACCTCAACAAGGTGCTCCTCCCAGGTTTGGAAGTAGCGCGTCATGAGAACTTTTCCTTCCAACCAAAAAATATGCAACTTTGCCAACCATTTTAGTAGGAAGAGGGCATGGCAATACGATTCTTGCATCTGATCTTCAATAATTTGCGCGTTGCTCAGTCCCAAATATGTCCCATAAATCACTTGCCACGACACATAGAAATAGTAATTGGCTACAAGATTATCCCTTAATGCCGGAGCGTCTACCCGTACCCACGAAAAAGCCATGTCCATCACGGTTTGTCGTACCGACGACGCCAAGTCGTCACGATACTGCTGCAACATGGAGAGGAACTGTCGCCTAAGTTTACATCGTAGATTCTGGGAATCATCACTTTCTGAAATGCCCTCTCCCAACTTCTCCTCATACCATTCTTGGAAAATCCATCTTAGCTCTAATGCCTGTCTATGAAGACAAGTATCTTGCAAAATTTGCATGTCCGGCGCCAACAAACGCGACAACTTCTGCGGCTTTTCTAAAATAGTGCCCACTATTAACTTTAGCTCCATATCCTTCAGGCCAGCATCACGAAGATTTGTAAACCTATCCCACTGAAAAAGCTGATTGACCGCCTCCACTCTGGGCCCTCTAGCAGCCATATCCTCAGTTTTCTTTAAGGAGTTTAAAGAATCGAACAACTTGCCTCTCAGCTCATCAAGCATCGCCTGAAGGTCTTTCTCCTTATAAAGATCCTTCCAAACTAATGGCATAAAATGATCCTGTGAAGGAAAAACTTCAATATTTTGAGTCTCGTTCAAAACAACGCGGTAAAACTTGTGTGGACCAAAAAACTTTGGAAAAAGGCAATTTACAATAATATAGGAGCCATTGCATAGCGATAGCGCTTTATTCATCAGCCCTGAATAGTAAAAATCAAATACAACTCGCATCCAAAACCAACATTTAGGGACGACAGAACTAATAGGAAGAAAGATGCCAATCACTCTACTCAACCGATCAGAAATAAAGAAGAAAATTTCAGTCATTTTATGCAACTGAGTGTAAAGAAGACCCACATTTTCCCGTGGATGAAACCCAAAAAATAGCCCTTGTTCTCCAACAGCCACTAGAAAAATTAGGAGCTCTATCAGACTGCAAATCACATCGACCCTCGAGTAGAGTAATATGACGGATGAAACCAAATGGGCGAAAAGGGTCATCTCTGGAATGTGCAAATATACCACTAATGCAATGTCATCAATTACCTTCCGCACGCACGAGCGCTCTGATTGCATACGCGCATCATCGATACGTTGATCGAGTGACCTAGTATTCTCCCCACCGAGTCTAGGGAACTTCTGCTCACCCAGCGCCCGTGCTGTGGCTCCGCCTTGCTTCACTCGTTCCCCGAGGGTTCCTCTGACCCCCCCCCCTCATCTGGGGGCAACGCCATTTCCAATGAAATAAGCTCCTGCATAAGGGCATTTCTCGTCTCTATCTCCTCTATGAAACGGTGAAAAAAGAACATGCCGGCATAGAGGACACAATTGGCGACTATACTGGCGACTATAGGGCAGCTAGGAAGAAAGAAAGAAGAAATTCCATTCTCTAAGACAACATTCACAAGTATAAAAATTGACTCAACCCTATCAAACGAACATAGAGCCAGCTGCTGCTTATATCCTGCAGATAGCCCCCTAGAGACGCGGTGCCTGTCGCGAATAATCAACCCACTATACCCTGAAGCAAAAACGCGGACTACACTAAACGCTCCCACAATATTTCTAGACCTCCTTCACTCGACGGCAAGACATTTTATTGTTTTCTTTCTTTTGGGGCAACATTTTTCTTGACCCCCCCCACAGGATAAAAAAATTTTAAAGTGATTTGCGAGGTATTAGCCAAATTCAAAATTTTCAGGGCAAACAGAGCTGTTTTAAGGGGGTGCTGAGAAATGCACACCTCTGAAACGTTGATATTAATCGCCAATATGCCCCAATCTTTTGTGTTGAGTCAATTTAATCTAGCTTATTCGCTCTGATCGACAGACAGTATACATATATTTTTGAGCAATATTCCATTTTAGGCCCGCTTAGAAAAATATTTTTTCAACCCCCCTCATTTCTCAACAGAACCTTTAACAAAGCGTTTATTATCAAACGATCGCACAGAGGTTAAGGCCATAATTATGCACCAATCGACCTTGTTTTTGAATATCCTCACATAAACACCTAGCCCGTTCAGCCATATATTTCCTACCCTCTGAGCAGAAATTACAAAGTTTGTATAGGCTCAATATGCAAAAAAGAAAAAATCATATACCCTCGGTGCCAAGGCCCGAAGTCCCCTAGCTAAAAGATCGGCAAGGGTGGTTAGTATACCTGGGAATTCTGCGATAGGTTTTGTAGGGTGCAAATGTTGCATAAATTTTGTCCGCTTGCCTCCGGTTCTAAGGGAAATGCAATCTATGTGCGCTTCGACCAAACAAAATTGCTCATCGATGCAGGCCTGAGTTTTAGGGCTTTGGGCGAGCGCTTAGGTGCCATTGATGTCGACTTAGGGGAAATCAATGCAATTCTGGTCACCCACGAGCATGGAGACCACATCCGAGGGATAGAGGGAATAACAAAAAAATTAAAAATTCCTGTCTTTGCAAACAGTGAAACAGCAAGGTCCATTCTGAATGATATAACGGAGAGACCAAAATTTAAGATCTTCTCTACGGGAGAAAGTTTCGAATACGAAAATATCAAGATCCTCCCTTTTAGCGTACAACACGATACATTAGATCCAGTAGCGTTCATATTAAAAGCGGAAAACATAAAGATCGGGATATGCACAGATCTAGGGTTTGTAACCTCTCTGACAAAAACTCATTTAAAACGATGTGATTATCTCTATGTAGAAGCCAACCACGAACCGTCCATGGTGCACGCCTCTGCTAGACCTACGATGCACAAACAACGCGTGCTGGGCAGACAGGGACACCTCTCCAATGACGCTTGTGCACACCTCCTTCAAGAAATTGAACATCCCGATCTAAAACATGTCTATTTAGCCCACCTCTCTGCTGAGTGTAATCACCCCGACCTCGCCCTCGAGCGGATACGCACTCGCACAAAACGCCAACTCTCCATCTCAATTGCCCACCAAAATAGGGTGAGTCAAATCCTGGAGGGGCAATAAAACTCCTCTCCCCCATGATCAACTACTACAGTGAGCTCTATCTCCATCTGAAATACCCTTTCAAAACGGAAATATCATTTGTTCTGTCCTTGCTTTTCCTTCTTAAGCAATACTCGGCGGCGTCCCCCCTCTTGGGGGCCAATCACACCCTGGGTCTCGAGCACATCCATGAGGGAGGCCGCCCTGGCATAACCAATTTTCAGTTTCCTTTGAAGAAAGGTGGTAGAGGCCGTTCCCGTCTGTATTACGATCGATCGAGCTTGTCCGTAGAGATCATCCCGCCCCTCTGGAGTTGCATTATATGCTCCATTTGTGGAGATATGATCAAAGGATTTAACTAAATACTGGGGCCCCATTTGATTTTCGATATAGGCAACTGCCCGATTGATATCCTCATCACGCACAAATACCCCCTGCGCGCGGATGAGCTGTGAACTTCCTGGAGGGAGGAAGAGAAGGTCTCCATTACCAAGAAGATTTTCGGCACCATTCTCATCCAATATGATTTGACTATTCACCCGGCTAGCAACCTTAAATGCAATGCGGCAGGGAAAATTGGCCTTGATCAACCCCGTAATCACCTCACGAGATGGGCGCTGCGTTGCCAAAACAAGGTGAAAACCTACTGCACGGGCCATCTGCACGATACGCGCGATGGGCGTCTCCAAATCAGAACTCGAAGCCATCATAAGATCAGCGAACTCATCGATGATGACGACGAAATAGGGCATTTTTGGAGGAATTTGCATGCCAAGGGCAAGTTCCTCCTCTTCCTCCGGATCTATCTTGCGGCGGTTAAAGGCGTGAATATTACGTAACTTGAGCCGTTTTAATATCTCGTAACGCTCACTCATCTCATTGACAAGCCAGCTGAGGGCAGCATAAGCTCCATGAGCCTCTGTGATCACCGGGGCGATCATATGAGGCAGATTTGTGTAGGTACTTAACTCCACCTTCTTAGGGTCGATCAAGAGAAGGCGAATCTCATCTGGCGATGCTGTCATCAAAATAGACATAACGAGGCTGTTAATGCAGACTGACTTGCCAGATCCCGTAGCCCCAGCAATAATACAATGGGGCATTTTAGTTAGGTCACATACCACATTGTTTCCCGTAACAGTTTGCCCGAGTAGAATAGGAATGTGTAAACTCTTCCCACTTTTATAATGTTCGTTAAGCATCTCCTTAAACCCCACCTCCTGAGGGTGGGGGGAGGGCACTTCGACACCCACCGCAGCCTTTCCAGGGATGGGGGCGATAATACGAATCGATGGTGCTTGCAGATTGAGAGCGATATCATCAGCCAACACCTTAATTTTTTGTACTTTGACTCCAACGGGTGGGTGCACCTCAAACGAAGTAATTGTGGGACCACAATGAATCTGCCCAACCTTAGCCTCTACATCAAAACTTAAAAGGGTCTTCTCTAAAATATCCGCCTGCCGCCTTAGATCCTTCTTCAATGTGGGTTGATCTATCTGTTTAGCCGCAGTAAGGATAGAAAAGGGGGGAAGCCGAAATCGCTTTAGAGCATGTTTGGATCGTCGAGTCATTGGAAGGCGAAAGCTCCGCGTTTGTCCACGTTTTTCTAGGTGAGTCGAAATTTTAAAGTCTGAGTCATTTTTCCGCACAACAGGGACACTTACCCGATCTAGTGGGGGCTGCAAAGAGGAATGGGCCGTTTCAGGGAGAATCGGCCTGATCCCGGTTTTTGTGGGGAAGAGATCTTTGACAACTTTATGCATAAATCTTTTCACGACCACAAAAAAACGCCATAAATCTCGAGCGAGAGGGATCACGCGAATGTTGGTAAATAGGACGAGAGAGACCAATCCCGTGATTGAAAAAGTAATCACAACTCCCAAGTCACTAAGTAAGTTTTGCAAGTTAAATGTAGGCAAATCACAATAGAGGTAATACAGAGGCACCCCCCCTAGATTAAATCGAACGATCCTACTCGGAAAAGGGTAATCACTTCGGTAAATTTCAGCATAGATATGTGCCTCAATAAAGGGATTCTCTAAGAATCCCGACTCAGCATAAACATTGAGTAATATCGCTAAAGAGAGTATTCCAATTCCAAAATAGAGGCTCTTTATCCAGAAAAAATTTGGGGACATATTTATCAATAATTTCCACCCTATCCACCCTACGTAGAGGACAATGAGGTAGGAACAGAGTCCAAAAAGATACAATAAAGCAAACCCAATGCCATACCCAACAATGCCCAGCCAGTTCTCTTTTGGCCCCTCATGAACAAAACTGGCCAAAGACAAGAGGAGCAAAACGCTCAAAGAGAGGATGAGCAACCCCTTAATTTCTGGATGAACTGTCTTCTTCTTCTCCATATATCACTAGGGTAACAAAAAAAAAATCGCTTGTATACTTATTGCGATAATGCACTATTGTTTCTCTCGATTTGATGGTAGAAATCGATATTTCTCAACCTCCATTAATACACACAAGAGGACTGCTAAAAAGGCTACCAAAAATACGCTAGTTCCCATTTTGTCAGATCAAACCAGACAAAATATTCACGCCATTGATACAACACTCTTTGGCATGTGAGCTAACGTCGTTTCCTTGTCTTCAATGGCATGCACCAATAATCAAGCCTCCCCCTTTTTCTGTTTCGTGGCTTCTATCCTCCTCATTGATACATTGCCAAAGATCTTTTGAATCGCATCTATTTTGATTAAGGAATCTTGTAATTTGGTCATGGCTTATCTCCCTATCTAAATGGGTCTGTTGAGAAATGCACCATTCTGAAGTATCGACATTAATTGCTAACATGCCTAAACCTTTTATGTTGAACCAATGTGAGCTGGCTTATTTGCCCTAATGGACGAGCAGCACACATGTTTGAGTAATATTCCGTTTTAGGTCTATTTAGAGAGGCATCTTTTCAAGCCCCCTTATTTCTTGAGCAGACCCTTAAACAGATTGAATAGACTGGGTGGCAGTGGAATAATATCGGTTTTCCCATATTTGTTCAGGGGGCCGCAAGATAGGATTGTGGGAGCCGCTCAAATCACAAGACTTTTCTAAGAACTGTGATTACTCGTCCCGTGAAGATGGTTTAACAATAAGCTTATTATCAACAAGTTCAGTGAATGACATGAATCGCCAAGATTTATCTCTAGATATCCTCTCATCAATGAATAAGCTCATATCTTAAGGAATACATACTTCCTAAGCATCAGCATTGATCCTCAAGCAGGCCCGTAAATGCCCATCTCATATTGCCAACAGAAACGCATAAGCAACTGCAAATCAAGAGAAAGGCCCTTGGTCTCTCTTGGGAAAACGATATTTTAGTTTTGCATTGACATATCTGAATGGCTTTATGAAAAGCCATTCAGATAGGGGTAATAGGGTGGGGGTTGCAAAAGATAGTCGTTTGTTTCTCAACGCCCCCAAAAGGGGGTTCAACTCGAAACTGCATATTTCCGTGGATGCGCACATGGTTGGCCGCTTGGTGTATTGTTACAAAAAGTATCCGACCCGGCAGAGAGCCTGTTGGCAAATGGAGTGTATGACAACAACGAAATTATTCAATTGGCCGAAAAAAGGAGAATGCAAATAGTGACTCCTCCGAGAAAAAATAGGATGTCTAAACGTACTTATGATAAGCATTATTATCACTTTGCATTTACATTTACAATATTTAAATTGATTATATTCCAATGTTGCTGTAGAATAGAGTGGAAGCCCCCTAGGGTTTCGTGTAAAATCCCGGAGAGGCTTTCGCAAACCACCGACCAATCTTCGAGATATCAAAATGAACCAAGTCCAAGCTGTCGGGCGCAAGAAACTCCGCCCCCCTCTTTTTTCAGTATGGGGCGCACACAGAACAACGGACGTGTGTAGCAAAAGATGTTCAGAGGCAAAATTAAGGAGTTGCTATTGTGGATAATATAGCTTCATTCTCCCAAAAAAGACTAGAAGTGCTAAGCCCCGAAGAAATATTCCATATCTACGATCGTCTCCCTCTCGAGCAGGCTGAAACCCCTATTCTAAAGTGGAAGGCAATCGTACCGTGGAGCAAGAAGTATGTGGCGGGAATCCGCCGCCGGTATAATGACCCCTCACATCCGTGTGCTGCTGGTGGTCTCTCCTTGGTGCATGGGGATCGCCTCTATCGAGCGGGGAGTATGGTGGAGGCAATGTACAATAACTTGAAATCGATGGCACTCAGGATTCCTCAACAGAGCTTGGATAAGTCATTGTCTGCCAATGACTTATGCTCCGATACGACTACACAATGCGAGTACCTATCTCAGGTTATCCTGTTAAACGGATTGTTCACACACATGTGTTGCGCATTCTCTGGATGTTCTAGGAATCATCCAGAGAGCAGGAGAGATATCCTCCCAGGAAGGAGAAGAATCACAACAAAGGGCGGCGATGCAGCAGCTCTTTCGAAAAGACTACCCCAATAAGCGCGCTCAATTACTTCTGAGAGCGGAAGAATTTCAGCAACTCCTGACAAACACCAAAGAATTTTGTTTTTTCACCACTAGTAACCATTTGCAACGTAGATTTGTTTATGCCCCTACGCAGGAGAACGTAGAACAACTTCCATGGGATCTTACTCTCTCATATCTATTGTACGCAAAGAACTGTGGATGTCTAGCCGTTTTGTATCCTCACCACACCGCCTCGCAATTAGCAACACGTTCATGTAGATTAGTTGGGGTGCCGTTGGGTCCAGACGGTGGGATAAATGCAACAGAATTTAACCAATCACTTCATGGTCAGCTCCTGAGTAATGTTTTAAACACCTCCCCTCAGGCTTATCTTGCCGGTGTTTACTCATCACAAAGTCAATCCTTTGTCTTTCCTTTTCCTATATCGGAATGTAGAGAGGTAGACTCTGAGAAGAAGAGCATGCCATTACCAGATGGTGATGGTCTGTGTGCGGTATGGATGCCTGTGTATGTCTATAATATGGATTCATGGGCAAATCTTCCCACTGCACAAGGCAAAAGCCTCCCCCCATTCTATGCATGGCCGGCAACGGATGAAATATCTGCATATCTCATAAGAGACGAGGACACCCTTTCGCAAGCAGTAGAAGCATTCTTGCAACGTGAAAAATATCAGGAGAGGCTCAGAGAGATTAAGGCAACACTCCAGCAATATGAACAACAAAACACACGCGAAGAGGGGCAAGGGGCAAGTCAACAATCACTTCTAAAGCAAGTTCTTCTTATGTTAGATGAAGTGTTCTCCCCTCCTCGGGAAACCCTAGCCACTAATCATTTCTACATGGAGCATCTTCAACAAGTGGCAAAGAACTATGCAGCCCTCCAAAGGCGTTGGCAGAACATTGATAGTCGAGAAAAGCCCTCTTCGCAAGTGGAGGCGAGGTTGAGTGAGATATCTAAACTCATAGAGAAAGCGTTTAAAGAGCGCATGCTCGAATACCGCATAAACTTGCCTAGTGGTACATGGGTAATCTATCCTACAAAATCTTTTCAGCTTCTTAACGAGGGCCATGTAGCAATAGAAGGTCCCATAAAGAGGGCGGATAGAGGTGAGGCTGAGGCTTCAAATTATCGTGCGATAACTCATTGTAGGAAAGCTGGGCAGCGACTATATTTTGATAGTTTGTTGTTGATGAGAAGTGTGCTGAACCGGTGTGAACGTGAAGTTCTTTTCCCCACAAAAAACGCAGAAGCGCTAGGTGGAGGTATCGGGGGGCGGTTGTGCCTCTACATTCCGGGCAGCTCTTTAAAAGAGTTGTGGGAAGAAGAGCTACCCAAGCTCCCGAAGGAGATGCAATCAAAGGAAGAAGGGGGAAACTTTACCGGTCTGCGTACATTAACGGAGATGCCTGTGAAATCCCCCCCCTCCAGAAGATGCGGGAGAAGCAACCCTTCCTCGGCCTCGCCGAAGGAGGCGACAAAGGATCTGGAGAAGAGCTTCTTGTTGAAAGATGGTGAGGCCCCCCTGAGCACAGCAGGTTGGTCGCCACCACCGCAAAAAAAATCCCGCGGGGAAGAAAGAGCCCAGATAGGGAAGCTACCCATATATGCCTCGGCAAAGCCCGGAGCAGGCAGAAGCAACAACCCAAATGCAACAAGAAAGCAGAGCAGCAGTGCCGCTTTGACAATAAGGCGGAGAGCAACGCTCCCATCAGCTTTAGGCAAATGGGACAGAAACACCTTGACTCTATGAGTTATTCGGAGGAGCACAGTTCTCATTTGCAGGTTTCACTCTCCGGGGCGAGGAGACATACCACACCCTTGAGCACAAAGGCACAGAAACAAAAAATGACCGAAAAATTTACACAACAAATCAGCCGGCTCTACTCAACCAGACACCCACAGATTTGCAACACACCCGCCGAACAAAAGAGTATATAAGCCAGGACCTAGCCGAGAGGATACAGGGCAAGAGGGCGATCGACGGGGCTCGAACCCGCGACCTTTGGGACCACAACCCAACGCTCTGACCAACTGAGCTACGACCGCCGTAAAAAACCCCTCATTCTGCTACTTAGGACAATTTTGGTCAATATGCGCAACGAGCCTCTCCTCTCGCACTACCCCCTTAAGTACGCCTTAATCGTATGTTCTCGCAAAGTGAAAGGTTAGCTTAGAACGCCTAAAGATCTTTGGTTCAACATATTCTCTTTTGAAGGGGAGTTGTGTTTCTACAAAAAACAGCGCGTATGCCTTGGTTTTTTTTGATTCCCGCATCCATTTTACGAAGAGCTCCCCCTCTGGAGAGGGCCACCGAGAGAATATTAGGCATGGAATTTCCTCCTTTTTCTGTTCAATCCTACCCAAAATATAGGGGAAAATTTCCTCTGTCTCCCTGTTCATATAAACGATACTTACGGAAAAAAGGGCACATAAAAGAGGGTCGATCCACCCTCTCTTCTCGCGAAAAATGTAGAAATGCATCTGCGGGCTGAAGCTGGAGAGCAGGAAAGTGTACATCCCTTTCGTCTTTTCCAAAATTAATAAAAAGGGAGCGCTTTGCCCCCCAAAAGGGGAATTGTGCGTATCTATCCTATAAAGGAGCTTGGTAAGTATTCTAGATAAATAATTACAGACATACCCAGATAGCGCCATTGTGAAAAGGAGCATTACCAAGAAGATAACGATGGACATGAGAATAAATCCTTGTGCTGCAGTGAAATTGAATTGCTCACTCAATAAATAGAGGCAGATAGGAGCGATGAAGACTCCACAGAAACTCAAAAAACTCGCCGTCGCGACAATCTGCCCACGCCTTTTTTCTGGAGAATAACATTGAATGAACGAATCGAATGGTACGATATACAATCCGCAAAAAAATCCCACAAGGAAAAGGATACAATAGATTAAAGCGGGGTGCCGGAAAAGAACACCTATTAAGAAAATCAGTATCGAAAAGGTGATCCCGGCGAGACAGGCTACACCCATCTCTGCCCGTTGATGGCTCACCCTCCCTATAATGAAAGCTCCACCAGCAATCCCAATCGCCGTCAACAAAAAGAGATAGCCCCCAGCTACCTCTGAACATCCCATCGCCTCCACAGCATAAGAGATAATGTTAAGCTGAAAGTAAGCTCCAATGAAGACGAAGGAGGCCGAGCCTAGAATAGCGATAAGTAGCCGAGGAATACGTGATGCATATTTTAAATTTTGGTAAGCATCGTAAATGAAAAAGGGGTGGATGGGCATTTTTGAGTGTTTTGGTTGAGTAAATGGAATGAGGGTTGAAGCGACAAAACCCACTATCGCTATCAACATCCCCGCTCCTGCCACAAGAGGAAAATTCTTGCCAGTAATTTGTGTTAGAAAAGAGGCCAAAAATGTCCCAAGAATCACTCCAAAATAAGTAAATGAGGTAATCATTCCATTGGCCTTGGGAATATGTTCGCGTCTTACGATTTCTGGGATGATGCTATACTTCGGGGGGCCAAACATCGCGCTTTGCGTCGAAAGAAAAAATAGGAGGATACAACTTGCCCACATACTCTTGAAAAGAAGGGAGATAATGCCAAAAGACATAATAATCATTTCGGTCAATTTGAGTATAACGATCACTTTCTGTTTGCTGTGGCGATCGGCAAATGCCCCCGCTATAGAGGAAAACAGCAAAAAGGGCAGGACATAGATCACTCCCACCCAAGTCAGGATGACGGGAGAATATTTAGCCCCATACAGGTCGATAAACGAGAACACAATGAGGTATTTAAAAATATTATCATTCACCACCCCCAAACATTGCGCAATATTGAGAAAGTAAATAGCATATTTTTCAAAAAACGAGATCTGTCTAAACAGGCCGAAACGAACGAAGGCCTTTTCGATTGGTAGGAAAAATTTCCACTTTCTATTATTCTTCTTAAGAAAACTCATATCCCACTACAATATCCTGAATATGGAGAAAAGGCCAACTATTCATCTCAGCAACAACATAAATAGTATGATCATGCTCATGCGAGATTGTCTGTTGTTCTCTCCCTCTAAACCCTTTACAAAAAAGATCGTCTTTCTGCCCCACCTCAATTTAAAACATACTTTGATGACCCGTTTCGTTTCCGACAAGAGAGTAGATGTTGTCTTTGGCCTTGAATTTCGTCAACTGGGCGAAGGAATGCACACATTGATCCGAGAAGTAAGCGACACACCCCTCACCTTCCCACCCCCAGAACTCCTCGCACTCCACATTGAGTCCCTAATCGATGAGGATAACCCCCCCTTTGCAGCCTCTTTAGCTTATGAATTTCTAAAATTTGGAACATTTAGGGGATCTCCCCTAAGTGGATGGAAGAAAACGCTGTGGGACGCTGTTTTCAAGAAATGGAATCATCCCTACCAACTTCTAGAAATTCCATTGAGAAGACCACGTATTCCAGTAGAAGTACACCTCTTTAACTTCCCATTCTTACCCAAAATCTACCACCTATTTTTCGCACGACTCGCCCCCCTCCTACCCATTCACTACTATCAGTTCTCTCCATGCTGTGAATTCTGGAGCGATGTGATAACAGAGGGAGAAAAACGGCACATCACAAAAAATAACCCCCACCTTATACCCTACCTGGATGAGGGGGGCCATCACTTACTCGCCAACTTTGGGAAATTGGGACGAGAAACTTTCCGTATTTTCGAGGAAGAGGATTTCCCCCTAGACGAACATTATCTCTCGGTAAAAGGAGAAACAGCCCTCTCCCACCTCCAACATGGCATCCTGAATTTTCAAGAGACCCAACATCAGCAAGACTCCTCCCTCCGCCTCTTCTCCGCCCCCTCAAAACTACGCGAAGTGGAGATTCTACATCATATTCTCTTAGAAATGCAGATGCCTCCCTCGGAGATCCAAATTTTTGCTCCACAAATTGCAGATTATGCCCCGCTTATCGAACACATCTTCGGTGCAGACAACTCCCCCTTTGACCTCGCCATCTATAACCTTTCCAAACACTCCCTCATCGAAAGTCTATTTCTCCTCTTCTCCCTAGACCGTTTTGAACCTCCTGCCATCTTTTCTCTCTTTTCCAATGCCCACTTTTCCCCACTCACCAAAAAAGAGGCAAAGCGATTCCAATCTTGGATAGAAGGGGGAAGTGTTAAATGGGGGGTAGATGAAAAGCATCGCAAAAGCCTACTTCCAAATTATTTAGAGGAGGGGGAAAGCGGCACGTGGGAACAGGCCTTTAAGCATCTAATAAATAATCTCCTCTTCCTTCCTAAGAGCCAAAGCCCCTGGGACTTGCCCTATCTCAACTTTTCTGATGTAACGCTTCTAGAAAGGTGTATCTCTCTCATCCGTTCCCTAAAAGATGAACTCGACTTTCTAAAAAGCGCCTCGCTCCCCCTCACGCAATGGGCAAATCACCTACACGCCCTCTTCCACCACTACTTCCTCATCCCCGACAAAGAGCGGGGGACTTACCGATCTTTCATGAAAAAGCTGCAAATGCTACGGAAGCTGGGAGAGAGCAACACTACCCCCTACCCATTCTCTAGTATCAAGCGCTACCTCTCCTCCCTGCTGAAGAGGCGAGAAGGAGCGCCCCTATCAAAACAACTCAACGCTATCAGCTGTCGTTCTCTGCAGCTCGGCACAATCCTCTCTTCCAAGATCATTGCTATCCTAGGAATGGATGAGAACGCCTTCCCACGCCACCATATTCCCTCCTCACTCTCCCTTCTCGATAGTACGAGCGACTACTGCCCCCACCCTGCAGAGGAGGGGCGGTATATTTTCCTCGAAGCCCTCATAGCCGCGCAAGAAGGCCTTATCCTCTCCTACCAAAATACGCATGAGGAGGACGGCAAAGAACAATCTCCCTCTATCCTTATTCAAGAACTTAACCTACAGGAGGAAATCCACCCCACCTTTCCCTTTCACCACCACTACTTCTCTAGGGGGGCGACATACCCACAGCGCTATTTTGAGATGGCACAACACTTCTATGCACCGAAAAACCCCCTCCCATTCATCCCCGAGTTCGTGAATCCTACCCCCTTGCCCACCCCTCCAAAAGGTCTTATAGAGGTTGATATCGTAAACCTCTCCCGTTTTGCTAAACATCCCCTCCGATACTATTGTAACCAAACCCTCAATCTCTACCTCCCCTACAGAAATACGACTGACGAAGAGTTTCAACTAAATCCACTAAAAAAAATGCATCTCTCTCAAAAAAACTTCTATGAAGCTGACCTACATGGACACCTCCCCTTGGGTCGCTTCAAAGAGGTCGCCTACTCTTGCCTGGAGGAGGAGCTGCCCCCTTTAGAGAGGACCACCATCGATCTGACTCTAGAGCCCTTCCATCTCTTTGGCCTCTTAGAGGTCTCCCCCTCTCCCCCCAAGACACTCCCTGAGAAAATTAAGTACTACCCTCTCTACCTCCTTTACAACCGCGACTACACCACACTCCTTTGCTATCTCCACTACTTCCACATCGCGACTTTAACCCCCTCACCCCTCCACCCCCTCCTCGCCAACACCCTCCTAAAGAAAGGCCCTCAGGAACTTTCCAAAAAGATTAAAACACTCCCAGCTGCCGACCCCTACCTTCAACTCTCCTTTAAGGGGGCAGAGCCCCAGGTAATTTTCGACACCTGGCAACCTCTCCTCCACGCCACATTTAAGGAATTGCTATGAAACGCTTCGATGTCCTCGACCCAACTACCCCTATCACCGGTCACCACTTCCTGGAAGCTTCTGCTGGGACGGGCAAGACCTTCGCTATCGAACACCTCACCATGCGCCTCATCAAAGAGGAAGGGCTCTCCCTCGAGGAGATCCTCATCGTCACCTTTACTCGCGCCGCCACGCGCGAACTCAAAACCCGTATCCATCAAATCCTCCAAAAAGGGAGCGTTCTCGCTCCTTTCGACCAAGCACAAATCTTCACCATTCATGGATTTTGTTCTCGCATGCTCACAGAATATGCCTTTGAAGCTGGCAGAGAATTTGTCCTTTTCGACGCAGATAAGCCCACCAGTTACCACCAGCTCTTAAGAGCACATATCACCGATTTCTTGCGCACATCCCTACCCCCTGAAGAGTATAGCACCTCACAACTTGCCACCCTCATGCGCAAACACAACAACAACAAGGATGTTCTCATGCAAAAACTCCTCTCTATCACCGAAAAAGGAGGAAGCTATCCCCTCTACCCCGACTTTACAACTTCCTACAAGAGCTACCTAAAACGGCACTTCCAAGCTCCACTCAATCAAGCCACCATTTTCAATAAAATTTGCGATAGTAGCGGGGAGATTAAACAACCTTGGAAAACTCAATTAGACCTTCTAGCCAAACCCCACCTCTCCCTCGAGGAGTTCGACAGCCTGATTGCATCTGAAAAACAGCTTCTCTCCCTCTTTACAGAAGAAAATCTCTCCAAAACAACGACCATTGACCCTACGCCACTCTATGCATTTCGAGAGGCCCTGCTCCCCACGCTGGAGGAGGCGAGCTCTCCCCTTTGCTCCCTCGTCCGCATCGGGCGCGCTTGCAGTCACACTATCCAGACATCCCTCACAGAGAATGGGAGTAGGGTTCTCCTCCCCGATGAAATTCTCAAAAAAATGGCTGATGCCCTTGAACTTCCCCTCTTCCTCTCCAAAGTGCGTGGCCGTTACCGCGCAGCCATTATCGATGAATTTCAAGATACAGATGCCCTCCAGTGGCACGTTTTCAAGACCCTTTTCCTTGATCCACCTATTCCTACCCTCTATCTAGTCGGCGATCCCAAGCAATCTATCTATTCCTTCCGTGACGCCGATATCTACATCTACCTCAACGCCAAGAGCTCTTTTGTCAAGAATATCTACCACCTCGACACCAACTATCGCTCCGACCCTTCCCTGATTACAGAGCTCAATGCCCTCTTCTCCCAGAAGGGCGACTGGCTCTCCCTCCCACAAATTTCCCTACCCTTTCACCCCGTCAAACATCCCAACATTGAAGACACCTCCTTCCCCGATGGTAAATCTCCCCTCCACTTCTTCATCTATGAGACAGAAAAAAAGAGGGAAAAGAATTGGCCCTCTCCTGAAATTGAAACAACCACCTTTTTCCCCTTCATTGCAAACGAAATTCACACTCTCACACGCCATGGGTTTCATTTCTCCGATTTTGCAATCCTCGTCAAAGATCGCTATCAAGGAGGCCGCCTAAAATGCTTCCTAGAACACCAAGCCATCCCCACTCGCTCCAAAAACATACAGCCCCTCGCAAAAACACCAAGTTACACGCTGATAGAATACCTCCTTCAAGCATACCTAGATCCAACAGAAATCTCCATCAAACGCTTTCTATCCCATCCTCTCCACTCCTACTCCCACCACGATTTGCAAGATGAGACCCTTATTGCAAAACACATCGCCATCCTCCGAACTGTGCCCAATCTACACGCCGTGTTCCATAACAACCTATTTATACCACAAGATCTCGAAACATATAGCGACCTAATCACTCTCACCGAACACATCTTGCAAACTCCTGATCATCCTCTCCAGGCACTCGAAAACCTCTCCGATCGACCGCGCCGCCCCCTCTCGGACCCCAACTCTGTCATCATCACGACAATTCATATGAGCAAAGGTCTCGAGTTTAATATTGTCTTCGCCCTCGGCCTCATCAACCGCTACACTAACCGTGAAGCGCTGATCCGGTACCAGCGGGAATACTTCCCCTTAGACCTCAACCATTCCAGATGTCAAGCTGCCCTAGAAAATCAGGAATCTGAAAAAATGCGCCAACTCTACGTCGCTCTCACGCGCGCAAAAAAACGGCTTTATGTCCCCCTCCTCGTCGACACGGGAAATACTCCCATCCCTCCAGGACAGGCCTCCCCCCTAGAGCTCTTCAACCCCTGCCCTCAAAGTGCGACCTACTTAACGCCCCACCATCTTCCCCCAAGGGCGCATACTCCCCCCACCCTTCATCCTCCAAAAAATGCCTCCCGCCACTTTACTACACACACCCTCTACTCCTACTCTTCACTTGCCCGCTCTATGACAATATCCCATCCATCTCCTGCTACCTTGGACACCGACTTGCCCAGGGGTCCCGACACGGGGCTACTCCTTCACACTCTCCTCGAGGCTATTTTCCGCGATGCCTTACCTGATGAAGCCATCCCTCACCTTTTGCGAGCACAACTTCCCTCTCACCTCCCCCCAGACCCTATCCGTTCTATCATCTACCACGCCCTCCACACACCCCTTCATCCGCATACCTTCGCCCTCCGCGACATCTCTTCCGACAACCTCCACCCTGAAGTCGAATTCCTCTACCCCATCGATGGAGATTACATCATGGGATCTATCGACCTTATCTTCTTCTACAAAGACAAAGCCTATATTCTCGACTGGAAAACTACCCTCCTTGCTGACTACTCCCAAGCCACACTCCAGGCAGCCATGCACTACCATGACTATACGCTTCAAGCGCAACTCTACAACACGGCCCTTTCCCGCTATCTCTCCCCTAGTTCTATCGCTGGCACCTACTATATCTTCCTTCGCGGCCTCCCCCAAGCTGGCATCCTCTTCCTCCCCAGTAAAGATTCAAGCATTTCCCCCATTATTCCACTACACAATAGCACGCGATGTAACAAAAGCTTATCTTAAGGGGATTTTCCTTGAAAACACGTACAGAACCTAGCCTGTTTTTTTTAACAGGGAGTACCTGGTGTGTGTAGGAGCGTTCTTTTTCATAAAGGACCTGTTGAGAACTAAGAGGTTTTGAAAAAATGCCCCTCCAAACGGACCTAAAATAGGATATCACTCAAATGTGTGTGCTGCCCGTTCGTCATGGCAAATGAGCTAGCTTAAATTGATTCAATATAAAAGCGTTAGGTACGTTGGCAATCAATACCAACGTCTTAGAGATAAACACTCCCTCTGCAAAAAGTGGACACGTTTGGGGTGGCATTATGGATCCTAATGGAAGGAATGCCACAGAAGTGTTACGATACACTTGCTGTGGATGAATTATTATGAGAATTTTCTTCTCTGCGACTCAAGATATTTGAAATAATTCGTCAACAATAACCCAGGCTCTCACAATAAAGCGACTAGTGTATCCACCCATATTCCCTAAACAACCACGACAGCATTTTGTAAATTGCACTTTATTGATTAATTGTAGTAAACGAGACATAAACAGAGTTTTGGGTTATTTTAGAGGTAGTTTTTATCGCTTCAAAACACTATATGAAACTGGCGGGAAAGAGGCGCTCAGAGATATTTCTCGAAAGAAAGCCTGTCCCAAAAATCATGTTGACCAACATGTTGAAAACGCTGTAATTGCTTTTGCCATAGAAAAGCCGGCTTACGGGCAAGTACGTGCGTCAAACGAACTAAAAAAGCGGGCAATATCTGCATCTCCAGGAGTACAACCAGGATGCTGAATGAAATGAATCTGACAAAAGGAGGCGTCGAGGAAGTAATGGTTGTCAGATGCAGTCTTAATTCAGGATATCTAAAGGTGCGTCTGGGTGGTTCATCTCATGCACTTCACTATTTGATAATAGACCCTTTGTTAAAACATCTTCACGGCACGAGCAATCATAGCTCTGGGAAAGGTTTTGTGATTCGAGCGGCTCCCACAACGAAGATTTTTGGATCGAGAACCTCCGTGTAACATCATCTAGCAAAAAAGCACCGATGTGAAACACACCGATGCTCAACATTTTGGAACGAGTGTAAGCCGGATTCTGTCACTCACCACGTCGTGCGAGCCTGCAATCATCCATCTAGGAGCCTCATCACTGAGACTCTCGAGCGACCTCACTAAAAAGCCCCCCTGCGAAAAACAGTAACAGGCCTCTTTTCTCTTGCTCCGGGTGGGGTTTATATCTCCTACCACATCTCTGCGTAGGGGCCAGGTCACCAACCTAGCTTTTTCATCCTGTTCAACGGTAACCCGCCGACGGTGTGTTTTCTGTTATACTTTCCGTAGCCTTGCGACCCCCAGTATTTCACTGGCACCCTTTTCTTCGAAGTCCAGACTTTCCTCTGATGCTGAAAACCCAGCAACAGCGATTGCATCTCCCTCCAAAATTTATGTTTTTATCGTATGACGTCGCCTCCGCCTAGTGGTACTGCCCCTTCCCCCTCTCGCTTCATCCTCCTGCCAAAAATGAATACGGGAACAATGCTCACAAAAGACTATGGCATCCCCCTTGCGCACACGCCCTTCATGGTAGAGGGTAAGGGCAATATGACACCCACTGCAAGTATGATTTTCAATCGGGACGATCACACGATCTTTCTTATTGCGCAAGAGGCGCTGATAAATCTTGAAGGTATGCGGATTAACCTTGCTGACGGCAGACTCCCTTTTATCTTTAAGTTGTTGCCCTTCGATGTTGATTTTTTCAATACTCGACAAAATCTCCTTTTCGAGCTCTGCGCTATTTGCCTCTGATGTCTTAAGGCTCTCTTTAATTTTCTCGAGAATTTCCTCTTCAGTACCTTTTCTATCCAAAATATTGGAGGTCTGAGTTTCTAAAACAACCTTCTCTTTCTCTACCATAGACATCTCTTGAGTCAGAGCATTAAACTCCTCAACTTTTTTGACACCAGACTGCTGAGCCTCAAGCTTCTTGTATTTTTCTGTTAACTCTTGAAGCTTCTGTTCCAACGTATTGATCTGCTTATCAAATTCATCAACCTCCTCCTGCTTAAGAGTGAGTTGTTGATTGAGATCCAGACGCAACGATTCAATCTGCTTAAGCTCACTTTGCCGCTGCTTTTTTATGCGCATGAGCCGAATCATTTTGATATCGAGCTCTTGAATCTCAAGTAATGGCCTTAGCTCCTCATTCATCTAAATCCCTCAAACCTTAAATTGACAAGGATAATAGCCATGCTCTAATTTCTCAAGTAAAATTCCGCCCCCAACAATACCTTAAAACAAAGGCCCAGTCTCGTGAACAAGTCTCTCTTAGATGTGTTAAGAAATAAAACCCAAGAAGTGCAAAAAACTCTGTATAATTTATTAGTACGACCCTTGACCACGCACAAGATGTCTTGCTAATTATTTTTAATTGGTGTGGCATAACTCTTCCAGCTGATTTTAGGGCTAGGGCAGCCTCGGCTACCCTCAAAAATAAGCTTAGCCGGAGCTTTCGTTCACCAGTTCCTCTCTCCCCCCCTTTCAGATCCCGATGTGGAGAGGTGTGGGTGGGCCCTCCACTTTGAAAACACTTGCACATTCCAGTTAATGGTAGCTTCCAGCAGCTCATTGGGAGCTATTGGCTTATGTTTCGATATCTTGAGGGTGGTCGTGGCATTTCCTTCCCCAATGTAGATGTAGGATCCAAAGCTAGCCCTAGACTCATGCATAGATTTTAGGGCGAGCCTATTTCTGCCAGTGATGATGATCTCTTCCGGTGTATCCACAACACTTATCTGCGGACGATCAAACATATAAAAGTAATCGAAAAGATTTTTGGCCATTTCTAGCGTAACCTGTGCCAACAGTGCCTGAGAGGTATAGTAGAGGATGGGCAAAATATTTTCTTGTACAACCCCCTTTGCATCCAGCCAAAAGACAAACCAAGAAGAGACGAAAGGAGGGAATTTTTCTGGGTGTTTACTAAAGTCCTCTGCCAGTTTCTTTTCTATGGGTTTGCTATGCATACACCCACTCTCCCCGAGGATGACATCGAGAAATTCTTTGTCTTTAACCTCAGTCAACATTGCCCGAATGGCATAAATCAATACATCTGGCCTTCTAATAGCAAAATTGGATGAGCCAATGGCAAAATCTATCCTATTGATGTCCGCCTCCAATTGGGAGAGGGCTGCATTTTTGTCTTTAGTTGATGTTGGAATCTTTATTTTCAGTTGATTGGAAAAACTACGTCCCCACGCAAAGGGAATACACACCTGAGGGATATGCACCTCCTTAGAGGAAGCGTTAGAATCATCAACGACCCAAACAGCGTCTGACTCCAGGACATCTATAAATTTTTTTGCGACTTGGCTGACCATGCGTATATACCTTTTATCGGCTAAATCATCAAACATTGTGTAAAGACTCCCCATGCCGATGTAAAAATACTTTAACGCTTCTAAGTATGATTTGCGATCGCTAAACCCACCCTTAAATATCTCACAAATTACCACTCTTGCAATAACCTCTTGCGCAATACCCTCTCTGCCCTCTGACGGGTCAAATACCTTCTCCGCCTCTTCGATCTGTTCCTGAAGAAAACGGGCAAAGGGACTGAATAATTCTATGATCTTCTGTTTCAGTGGGGTTGAAAAACGGACCTGCTGTTTGGCAAGCCACCCCTCTATCCCTGAAGCACGGTCTAAATCGTAACTCGCCTTCTGCTGCTTCAAGTATTGATTTTCGATAAGCGCATAAATAAACTTGTCAACATCTTCTTGGGTAGCCATCTCTTCTCCTCGGCTGTTTTATCAAATAGAACACCTAACCCTCCCACAACGCGCACGCGCTGACGCATTGAACCATTTTTTCAACATGTTTGCAAGAAAATCCTGCGTGTTTAAGCGCAAAGTGATAATGTCGTAAGTCCTGCAACACTAAAATGTCGTCTTTTAGGAATTATTCTGGAGGCAAAGAAAATTTTGGAGACGATGATGACCATAAAAGAAGTAGAGAGAACTTCAATCATGGAGAAAGTGAAAAATAAAACTTTAAGACAGAGAGAAGCCAGTGAGATTTGGGGGTTGTCTCTGAGGCATACTCAGAGGTTGATTCGCGCTTATAGAGATGAAGGACCAAAAGGGGCTTATCTCCAAAAAGAGAGGGAAGCCGAATCCCAGAAGGATGTCCATTGAAAAGCGAAATAAAAAGGAAGGGTGGAGAGAAAACATGGGATGTTACAGGACCGTCTTATTAATAAAGATGGGACTTAGAAACATTTCATCAACAGAAGAGACAAATCGTTATTTAGGCGAGGAATTTATAGAGGTACATAATAAACAATTTGGCAAGGCCGCCAAAGATCCCCAAAATGGACATAGACTCTTAAATTCTAAAGAAGATTTAAAAAAATCCTGGCCACTCGAGGTGAAAGATGCATCTCTGAAAGCCTTAGCATTCAATATAATAATCAGATCTACCCACTCCAAACAGAGACCCCAAATCGTTTGAGATATAAAAAATTATAGTCATAAAAAACCCTGGAAAACCTTTAGTCGTAGAGTTTCAGGGCAAAGAAATTCGCTATGTCGTATGGGAAAAATACCAATGCAGTGGACCAGAGATCGTAGATGACAAACAATTGGAGGCCAGAAGGGAAAAGAAATGTATTGGAGTTGCGTCATGTTGAATATTAAAGCCTTATTGAGGCTGTCGCAAGACAAAAATCGCTGCTGCAAAGAGCTTTGGAACCTGTTGGTTTTCAATGCTTCACACAATTCGAACAGCTGTGGATTTGTTCACAAACTTTGTTTGCAAATAATCCCTCAGCCGAAGAAGAAGAATCAAAAACGTGGAGGATGAAATTAAACCAGTGCCGACGCTTCGAAAGATTGATTACGACATTTTAGTTTTGCGCAGAATCGTGCATGAAGGGGCAGGATAGGAAGGAAGGGATCATCCCGCACGTGCACCTGTGGTGAGTTGACGTTCAATTTCGAGGCTAATTTCTGTCACCTGGAATTGTTGCCATAGTGGAACGGGCCAAGAATCTCCCGACAAAATAGCGCTTCCAAATGCAGCGAGTTTCTCTTTGTCCCCCTTATTAGCAGCCTGAGTGTTGAATCGTGTCCCTTTCATTCCGAATAGAGACACCCTCTTGTAGTCTTCCAAAACAATAACCTTGCCATTAGAGTAAATTTCCATATGTTCCTTGGGATAGTCTGGAGATCCCATGGAGGTATAGGTGAGTGTAGCGACGGAGCCCCCTTGAAACTGCATCGTAGCTACAAAATTATCGTTGATATGATATTGCTCTGAATGGTAACGGATGTTTTGCGCACTAATTTGGGAAATCTTATCCCCCGTTAAATAGGTGAATAGATCGTAGATATGGCAAGCCTCACAAATATTACATCCCCCTCCCGACTCCTGATTTGGACAATGCTTTTTGGGGATATATCCCGTGTTTATGCGATAGTTGATAATTAGTGGTTTTTTGAGATATGGTCTTAAACTCTGAATAGCGGGGGAAAAGCGGCGGTTAGACCCGGTAAGCAGCAGGGGGGTTGCACTATTTTGGGAAAAATATTCCTTGACCCCCTCTAGCTCCTCCCGATGCGCACACAGGGACTTCTCCGTAAGGAGGTGCTTCCCCGCTTGCAGGGTCTTGAGTACAACCTCTTGGGGTAGGTTGTGGCGGTGTGTAGTGATGATGACAGCATCGATGCCAGGGTTAGCGAGAATTTCCTCATAATTGGTCGAGGAGATGGGCGCTTGAAATTGCTCGGCTATGGAGGCAGCATTGTGGCCAGAGCGAGAGACAATTGCTTTGACCTGAAACAGATCTCTCAAGTCCCCTAGGTTAGGAAGGAGCACGCTCCTGGCAAAGTTTCCCGCTCCCACAACGGCAACATCGATGATATGCCCCTTTTTGTATTGGATGCGGGGAGTAGTTATAGTGTGAGATATGGTGGAAGACCGTGGGTAGGAGAGTAAAATGCCAAGGGGTTTGGGGAGGTTTGCTGTGAGTACAGCGTATGCCTCTTGTGCTTTTTCGATGGGATAGATTTCTGTGATTAAAGGGTCTACCTCTAACTTCCCTCGGCTCAAAAGGTCCAGGTAGGCAACCATATTGCGATTCTCTGTCCACCGCACATAGGGGAGGGGATAGTCGATCCCCTGCTCTTCATATGTGGGGTCATAACTCCCAGGGCCATAAGATGTAGAGATAAAAAAATCGATCTCTTTTTGCTGGAAGTCTTCTTGATGTAGGTTGAGGCTCACATCCCCCACCAGAACCACTCGCCCTTTGCGGCGGCAGAGATGAAAAGCATCAGAGAGGAAGTTCCTAAGGGAGGAGGTAGCAGTAATGATTACCCCATCGGCCCCATACCCGTTCGTAAGTCGGCTAACCTCTTCCATATCAAGCTCTTGCAAACCAACATCCATCCCCAGGCCTTTGGCGAGCTCAATCCGTTCTGTATCAGCATCAACTCCAATCACATTGCATCCACTCTGTTTTAAAAATTGAAGGGTAAGTTGTCCCAACAGGTCCAGGCCCATCACCACGAAAGTCTCCCCGAGAGAGGGGTATGCGCGACGTACGCCTTGCAGCGCAATCGCCCCCATCGTCACCGTGCTCGCGTGAATGGAGGAAACATTATCTGGGACAGGCGCGGTCAAATTGCGGGGGACAGAGATGACCTCGGCATGATGGGAAAATTGTCTCCCCGCACAGGCTACACGGTCTCCCTCTCTGAGGTCTGTTACCCCCGCTCCTACCTGCAAAACCTCACCCGCGGCTGAATGCCCCATAGGGCTGCCCATTGGACGCTTTTCCTCCACCATGTTTTTGGTCTTCTGAAACCCCTGGGTCATGACCATTTTGATGGCTTGCTTCACTCTTTGAGGGTTTTTTAATGCTTTCTTCCATAGAGGAGTAGCATCATTTGTCGGGTGATCCCCTATGCCCGTTCCCGGGGAGATGCAGGAATGTTGCACCCGGACGAGGAGGCACCCCTTTTCCACACAGGGAGCGGGAATCTCCTCAATGGTCGACTGACCCTGTTTAATCACCACCTGTTTCATTTTAGTCCTCAAATGTGTTCAATCGAAGCTACGACCAAACCTTCTTCATGAGGCTTCTATGAGAAAAGCCTCATTTTAAAAAACCACTAAAGCCCCCAGTCCGCCCAAGAATAACATCTCAGTCATTTCTTTCGCAGGCTTTTTATCAAAAATTAGGAAACTTATAGCGCAACTTCCTCTTCTGGAAGGGACTATTCAACGAGAGATGAGACACTAACATCCTTCCTATATAATCATGACGTAGGACGTGTGTTTTATGAGCCCTGTACGGGAGAAGGCTCTACAGAGGAGGCGCAGCCAGCTTCGACCAATTTAATACCGCTCTCGGTGAGAGCATCCTCTAAAGCCCATAGATAGGAAGCCGATATCGATTGGGAACTTTGCTTTAACTCCTGAGAAAAGGTCCACACGACCGCCTCAAATTCTTGAAGATGGCCCGATATTTTTGTGAGCCAAAGACCTGGGGCAATATCCTGAAATGTCGTGGACATAGCGCTCATTGCCTCTATAACTACCCGTTTGACCTCCTCCTTGTTGACCTGCCGCTCGACAGAAAAGGGAAGGCGTAAGCGGAGAAGATACCCTCCCTTCCATTGCCATCTACTCAACTTTTTAGACACAATCTCTGTATTCGGAACAATTATGGCCCGATTGCCAAAGGTACAGATCGTGGTGCTACGTACATTAATCTCCGTGACAACCCCCAAATCTCCCGAATCGAGTCGCACGTAATCGTTGACACATACCCTCTTTTCTATGAGGAGAATGATGCCGGCAACAAAGTTATTAAAGATGGATTGCAAACCAAACCCAACTCCAACACCAAGCGCTCCGATCACCACCGCCACTCCAGTAAGGTTAATCCCCACCGTCGTCAAAGAGACGTAAATACCAGTGAGTAAAATGGCATAATAAGAGAGACTCCCGATACTATAGAGGGTTGTCCCACTAACCGCCTCTTTTAACAGAGCCGTGCGTGTCACAGCAGTTTTGATCCCTTTGGCAACAACAAAAAAGAGAATAAAAACGAAGAGACACGTCAATATGTTCATCATTGAGATGGAAGTCCCTTGAATAGTAAATAAAGAAGTGCCCATATGTCGGATGGTGTCAATTCTGAGAGATTTTTTCAACATCTTTCCCCCAGCCATGCTCACCCCCCCCCCAAGGAATAAAAAATTTTAAAGCGATTTGTCAGGTGTTTGAAAAGCTCAAAATTTTCAGGGCAGAAGGGAGCCTTTCATGGTCTGCTCAAGAAATAAGAGGGCCGCTGGTGGACTTTCTCTAGAGGCAACTTCACATAAAAAACCCCCTTAAAAGGTATAGGTCTCTATATAAGAAGTTGAGGATAAAACAAGTATGTTCAAATCCATACTCAAAAGGGAGCAAGATATATTTGAACCCCATGCGGAAGATTTAACTCGCAAGCAGAGCACCCTTATCACAATCTGCTACGCATTAGTGAATTTTAAGGAATTATGCGCATCTCTAAAAGCGCTTTTCTGTGAGGATAGAGGTCGTAAAGGATATCACATCGAATCAGGGTTTGCCACCCTTGAGTAGCTACAGTGGATGGAGAATTTGAGCGATCGGGAACTGGAGCGGTTTTTGCTAATAGATAAAGAGGCCTGGTTATACTTATTTTTCATACTTAAGAGCTAAGATTGGAACTAAGCGGTTAGCCGGGTCGTTTGAAGCCTTTTTAATAGCCCAATTGAAAAACCATGGATTCCTTGCACGAGTATTTAATTTTGTAGATGCATCACGAATTATCTCCAAGACGATAGAAAAAAATTAAAATCTTCAACAACAAAACAGCAAAAAAAGGTATTTGTTCAGGGGGGCGCAAAACGAAGCTACTAGAGTCGCTTAGAGGATCCTGGATTTTTGCGGGTTATAAGTAGCATGATTTGCTAGGGAGGTAGGGCAGAGGGAGCGTTGATTTGCAACTTCCAGGCTTGCATGGCTTTTGCAAAAAATTCAAAGCATCTTTTCTTTTGTCTTTTCAGCGTCATTCCTACACTTTGGGCTCTCTCTGCAAATTGATCCCCTCTTTCACTTTTAGACCCGTAGCTTGTTTTTCTCCACAGAACCATCCCCCTGAGATCCCTTTCTGCTTGATTGTTGGTCGGGTCCACTCCATTTCTGGTCACGAATACCCAAAAATTCTGCGGCTTTTTTAGTAAAGAAAAAGCAAATCTTTTCAGAGAAGGGCTATACCGACTTTTGTATGCTCTAGCAAGTAAGCCATGTTCAAATAAGATCCCGATATCGTCTACTTACGCATTGGAAGCTTCTCTGACTTCTCAAGCCTGTTTTGTATTCCCTCCATAGACAGAAGACATGATCTAGGCGCTCAATCATCTGAGAGCCCCATTCGCCGTTGTCTTCAGTTCTCTGGGCGAATCGATTTAAATTTTTTTTGATGTGGGCCAAACAGCAGTGATGTGCACATTTGAAGTTATAAATTGCCAACCTGTCAGTGATAAATATCGCGCTTTTTTTTGATAGGCCCAATTAGCTGATCCCGATAGATAGCTCCCCACCCCTCCTGAATCTTGTAAAGTGCTGCTCTAGCAGTCGACATAACCCACACAAACTCTCTTTTCCCCCATAAGGACCAACGTCGTTTCATCTACATGCTTTGGTCCCTGCGATAAATGTACTTTTTGCTCTGTCTCCTTGTAGACTGGCTCAAGGGCTTTTGATAATCGCCCCTCCACGTTACTTTGTGCACCCACAGATACTTTGATTCCAAACCCCTGCTTAAGGACTTCAAGGCAGGTTCGACGGGGTAATCGACACGAACCAGACAAAAATCCCATAAATGCCGAGAGTCTTATCCCAAATGCAGAAGGGCCAACCTCTTTCGGCAAAGAGGAAAATCTGTATTCCCTGCAGCAAGAGCAATAGAACTGTTTCCGATTATATTGGGTGACCCTGTAAGGTCTTTCCGGTATCTCTACTTGATTGATGGATCAACTCTTTCCCGGCGAATTTAACACTACCCTTACAAGTGGGACATTTCTGCACTTCCACATCTATAAACTGGTCTACCTCTCCTTGTGTAAAAGTAGGCCAAAAATACCCACAGCGCCCAGGCTTGGCTCCATTCTTTTTAAATTTCTGCTTGGGAGATTTCCCAGACGGTTTTTGATCGGACGATGGAGGTTTTGAACTGTTTTTGGAATTTAGGTTACACTTCTCTTCAAGTTTTGAGATCTTTTTTAGGGCTTGTTCCAAGGCTTTTTGAGTGTTCTTTAGCGCTCCTTGGGTCTCCTTGAGGTTCTTCTGGGTCTCTTGTAAAATTCTTAGAGTTCGGTCTAAAATTTTTTGTGTTTGTCTTTGAGACTCTCGACTCTGTTCTAGGTCTCCCTGAGACTTGACCAAAAACTTACGATTCGCAACAAACTTAGCTTCTAATTCTTCGTAACTCAACTTCATAAGGGACAGCTTAGTGAATAGGAGATCTTTTCGTCAATTTTCGTTTTGCATTTCGCACCCATTATCTCCGAAACGAATCTGTCCTGAATAAATACGCCAGGCACGCAAGAATCCACTTATCCCCATCACTATCACCATTATGCCAGCAACGATCAACGGTACTCCGATAGGCCAACAAAAGGGGGAAATTATGATCCCTAGCGTAAAGAGGAAGAGTCCAATTATGAGCCCTAGCGTAGAGACGATTACCCCAACTACAACCAATCCGCCTACATCGTCACGGAGCCTGTGTGCCTGCATCTCCGATGAGGTTTCTGGAGCAGCAACTGAGGTTTCTGGAGCAGCAACACCCAACGCATCCTTTACTGCACCATTTATACTATCTGCCATAACAATCACCACCCATTAACATTAAATTGATATAATTTTAGCATAATCAGCAATTAATGTTAACTAATATTTGCTCCTCTAATTTAATACCCTTCATTAAGGGAGTGCCCAAGAAATGCACACCGCAGAAACATCGATACTGATTGCCAACGCGCCTAAATCTTTTGTGTTGAATAAATTTAAGCCAGCTTTTTGATGGCTGTCTTACGCAAGATTGCCCCTATCCCTATCCCTATCCCTATCCCTATCCCTAGCCCTAGCCATATCCTTCATCACTACCCCTATCCCTATTAACAGAAGGCCAACAACGATCAACGATATGAGAGGCGCACAAAAGGGTCCAGTTGCGACCCCTAGCGCAAAGAGGAAGAGTCCAGTTATGAACACTAGCGTAGAGAGGGGTAGCCCACCTACAACCAATTCGTCTGCATCGTCACAGAGACTGTGTGCCTGCATCACCGATGAGCTTTCTGCAGCAGCAGCAGCTGCAGCTGCTGCTGCAATAGTTACATTATCTGCCATAACAATCGCCACCCATTGACATTAAATTAATACAATTTTAGCATAATCAGCAATTAATGTTAACTAATATTTGCTCCTCTAATTTAATACCCTTCATTAAGGGAGTGCCCAAGAAATGCACACCGCAGAAACATCGATACTGATTGCCAACGCGCCTAAATCTTTTGTGTTGAATAAATTTAAGCCAGCTTTTTGATGGCTGTCTTACGCAAGATTGCCCCTATCCCTATCCCTATCCCTATCCCTATCCCTAGCCCTAGCCATATCCTTCATCACTACCCCTATCCCTATTAACAGAAGGCCAACAACGATCAACGATATGAGAGGCGCACAAAAGGGTCCAGTTGCGACCCCTAGCGCAAAGAGGAAGAGTCCAGTTATGAACACTAGCGTAGAGAGGGGTAGCCCACCTACAACCAATTCGTCTGCATCGTCACGGAGCCTGTGTGCCTGCATCTCCGATGAGGTTTCTGGAGCAGCAACTGAGGTTTCTGGAGCAGCAACACCCAACGCATCCTTTACTGCACCATTTATACTATCTGCCATAACAATCAC
>Ga0209365_1000028_pt1 | contig 62203 bp, 60 predicted proteins | sample WorMetimpBELIZE2_FD_187389 | JGI IMG/M metagenome (GOLD analysis project Ga0209365, IMG submission 187389) | Marine gutless worms symbiont microbial communities from Max Planck institute for Marine Microbiology, Germany - Olavius imperfectus... | ecosystem: Host-associated > Annelida > Digestive...
ATAGTCACTCATAAGAAATTGAGACTCTAAATTTTTTTGCTCCACTTAGTAAACCAAGCTTCGCTGTTAGAACTCAATCTGTACGAGTGCCCACACAGATGATTGCTTTATATTGTTAAAGAACGTTGCGACGTTGTCGCTAGGGATGCGTATAATACATCCTTAATTTTTCGAGTCAATACTTAATTTCAAACTTTCTTTCGATGATTTGAAACCGAAGTTTCACTTAACTCTCTGCTACGTTGTTCAGCGTCTTTCGTTGCTGCCCGCCGTGTCAGTGGGGTCGCATTATAGGGAGATGGATTTTTTACGCAAGCACTTTTTTCAATAAAATTTAAAAAAACGTACTGTTCGCTCAGCTTTTGAACTAAACATCCTGAAACTGGCTGTTTAGCAGTCAATTTAGCTCTGTTTTGGTGTATTTATTTGCTTCGCTGTTACACTAGACTGAGCGCATTTTTAAATTAAAAGGTGAATTTATGACTATCCGTTCTTATAAAGGGATCACTCCGACATACGATAATAGTGTTTATATTGATGAGTCATCGGTTTTAGTCGGTGATATTACGCTTGGTAAAGATTCAAGTGTATGGCCTCTTGTTGCTGCGCGAGGTGATGTTAACTATATACGTATTGGTGAACGTACGAACATTCAAGACGGCAGTGTTTTACATTTAACTCGAGCTTCTAAGTCAACCCCCGATGGTTACCCTCTTATTATTGGTGATGACGTCACTGTCGGTCATAAAGTTATGTTACACGGCTGCCAACTTGGTAATCGTATACTTGTTGGTATGGGTGCGATTGTGATGGACAACGCAATTGTTGAAGATGATGTGATCATTGGTGGTGGTTCATTAGTTCCACCTAACAAGCGTTTAGAGTCTGGTTACCTTTATGTCGGTAGCCCTGTTAAACAGGCTCGCCCTTTAACAGAGCAAGAGCGCGCCTTTTTAAAAATCTCTGCTGATAATTATGTTCAGCTTAAAGATGAATACTTAGCTGAGGGCTAAAACACCTCGGTTAATTCGATTTGTCCTGCCGAGTTATACTGCTCATCTTCGATCAGCTGCTCGGCGAGCTCTTCGTAATCGAAACGATAAGATTCAAAGTAATTAAGCGCACTGCTTTGATCAGCGAAATCATATTTGCTGATATCAATAACACACTCCACCATCAAGCCACTCACTTGGGCAAAAAACACCAACTGCTTTTCTTCTGGCTTAAATTCGAGTCTGTCTATAAATTGGATAGCTTGATTCACGCAATTTCTCCTGCTTTAAGCGCGCTAACAACGGGGATGATTTCTGGCATTTTATTGCGCCATACAAAATAAGCCTGTGCCGCTTGACCAACAAGCATGCCACAACCATCGAGAGTTAAACATGTTGGGTTAATCGACTTAACCCAACATGTAAATGTCGTATCATCATTCGCGTAAAACATATCGTAAGCGCACTGACACTTAGCAACGCACTCTTTTGCTATACCAGGCAGGTCTCCCGTTACGCTACTTGAGGTTGAATTAATCACCACATCATAGTTGTTTGCTGGGATATCATTCAAAGCAAAGCCCTGCACATCAATTTCACCATTAAAATGACTCGCTAGCGCCTTTGCTTTTTCGGCGGTACGGTTGGCTATTGTTAAGCTTTCGATTTGCTCATTCAATAATGGCTGAATGACGCCTCGCGCCGCACCACCAGCGCCAATAAGAAGTACTCGCTGCCTTTTTAAGGTGACTTTATTGGCTAAAAGATCTTTAACAAGCCCTACACCATCGGTGTTATCCCCCAGCAGGCTACCATCTTCAAGTTGTTTAATCGTGTTTACGGCTCCGGCTATTTTCGCTTGCTCTGTAAGTTCATCGACCATGGCAAACGCTTGCTCTTTAAATGGCAAGGTGACATTAGCCCCTTTACCACCCGCAGCGAAAAACTCAGCGACAGTTTTTTCAAATGCATCTGTTGGTGCTAAAATGGCGCTGTATTGTATTTGCTCGTTTAATGATGCAGCAAATTGTGCGTGTATTGCGGGTGATTTCGAATGTTTTATTGGATTTCCAAAAACCGCGTATTTGTCCATAGTGAAGCAACCTCTTCGCCCTGTAGAGCTTTATTAATATTATGATTAAACGACTTTTTTCTAAATCGAAACCAACGCCTCAAACACCTACCCCAGAAAAAACACCTTACGAAATTATTGGCGGTGAAGCAGGAGCTCGAGCAATTGCAAATCGATTTTACGACATAATGGCCACAGATGAATACGCCAAACCATTATATGATATGCATCCTCAGCCTTTAGATAGAATTCGCCAAGTCTTCTTTGAATTTTTATCGGGCTGGCTGGGCGGCCCTGACCTATTCGTTGAAAAATATGGTCACCCAATGCTAAGAAAGCGTCACATGCCTTTCCCTATTGATCAAGACCTACGTGACCAATGGATGCATTGTATGAATAAAACGCTTGATATCGAGATTGATAACCCACTCCTGCGCGAAGGGTTAAGACAATCGTTATCGCAACTCGCCAGCCATATGATCAATCAAAACTAACGAAGCTTTGCGCTATATCAATGTACGCTTTTTCTAAATAAAGATAATAAATTTTCCTTAATTTAGAAAAAGCGTCGTCAAATGAAGTCTATCCAATTTAAAATTTATGCCTTGTTGGCACTGACAGGCGTATTGGTATTATTTGCCAGTATATTCAGCAGCGCTCAGCAACAGCATGAATTAGCGCAAGATACCGTTGAAAGTAACATAAAACTGCTTGCCGATAATTATTTTGACTCAATTAATACCATGATGCTAACTGGCACCATGGCTAATCGCGAAATTCTGAGTACTAAATTAAGAAGCCATCCTAATATTGCAGATGCTCATATCATTCGTAGTCCAATCGTTAATAAAATTTATGGGCCAGGAAATGCCAACCAAGTTGCGACTAACGATGCTGAGCGAAAAGCGCTAACAGGCACTGAAGCACTATTTATTGATAATCAAAATAGTACGATGACTTATCTAAAGCCTATGTTTGCTCGCAGTGATTATAAAGGAACAAACTGCTTAGGCTGCCATCAAGCACAAGAAGGCGATGTGTTAGGTGTAGTGAAAATTAGTTATTCGTTGGCTGATATTGAGCAAGAAGTATCGCAAAACACCTTAATGAACACGCTACTACTAGCGGCTATTTTCATTACTGCATTTTCACTACTAGCTGTGATGTTTAGAAAAATATTCATCAAACGCTTAAAAGTCATTAGCCACACCATGCACCTGGCAACCACCAATAAAGATTTAAGCCTCACGGTAAATGACAGTAATAATGACGAGCTTAGCTCTCTCGCCACCAGCTTTAATCACATGATAGGCGCGTTTAAAGATAATATTGCCCAAGTCTCCCATTCTTCTAAGGTATTGATCCACTCAGCCGAAAGCATTTATGCCTCAGCGGATACCACCGAGCAAGCGATCTTAAAGCAAAAGCAAGGGACAGATTCGGTCGCTGCCGCCATCAACGAATTAGAAAGCTCATCAAGCGAAGTAAAAAACACCACCCATTTTGCATCTGAGAAGTCTGAGCACAGTAATCAACTTGCGCAGCAAAGCTTACATGTTGCTGAGCACACTGAGCAAAGTATTAATCAACTTGCGGCAGATGTTAGAGCAGCAGCTGAGCAAGTAAGTCAACTACAAACGCAAACGTTAGACGTTGGTAAAGTACTCGAGGTGATCAGTAGCATTGCCGAGCAAACTAACTTACTTGCACTTAATGCTGCCATTGAGGCCGCTCGTGCTGGTGAAGCTGGCCGAGGCTTTGCTGTGGTAGCCGATGAAGTGCGTACTTTAGCAACCCGTACCCATGACTCAACCGACGAAATTCGCCGCACTATCGATAAACTACAAGCTGAAGCAGCACAAACCGTTAATACCATGAATAACTCTTGCGAAGAAGCAGACGAAAGAGCAGTTCAAGTTAAGCAAGTTGCTAAAGCTCTACGTGATATTTCTTCGCAGATGAGCGAAATAAATCAACTTAACGTGCAAATCGCTGATGCCACTGAACAGCAAAATCTAGCAGCTGAAGAAATTAACCAAAGCGTTATAGCAATTAGTGACAATGCCGAGCACTCATTGGTTGATGCCCATGAAAACCAAAAAGTCAGTGAAGAGCTGTTGTCGTTAGCACGGTCACTGGATGAACAAGTACGACGCTTCAAATTAAGCTAAATTGCGCACTTTTCGTGCAGCTGCTAGAGTTGTTATATACATTTCATAGTAAATAAGGATGTTTAAATGAAATTTATAACAACTCTTTTAGTCTGCATTGGGATTATTGCAGCGCTATTATTTACCTATCAGCACAGCGTGAATGATACTGCTGATCAACTAAGTACGATTGATCAATATATTTATCAGGATGATATTCAACAGATTGCTCAATCTCTTATCAGTCAAGATAAAACCTCACAGAGCGATAAACATGAACAAAGCATTGTTGATGGTTTTGATAAGCTTATTCAGCATCCTGAATATTTTGAAGTGAGACTTGATTTCTATGCCTGTGATATTAGTCAATGCTTAACACAGGTTAGTGCCCCCATTGATACACCATCTGACAAGTTAGAGATATTAAAAGCAGAAGTGCTATTTAGTGTCTTGGCAGAGCTGACTAACAGTGACAGTGTCGCCACCCTCGTAGAGGGTGACAACGCAATGTTGGTTCGAGTGGTTTCAATACTTGATTAAAGCTGCCACTGGCGTGCAACTAAATCTGATTCTTTGCTGTTTAACCAATCTTGCGGGCGTAAATAGTACTGATATAGCTTAGCTTCTGGGCTATCTGCAGCAGGTACATAGTTATACTCCCAACGTGCTAATGGTGGCATCGACATCAAAATTGACTCAGTACGTCCGCCTGTTTGTAAGCCAAATAATGTACCGCGGTCCCAAACAAGATTAAATTCAACATAACGACCACGACGATACAGTTGGAAATCGCGTTGCTGTTCGGTTGTCGGCGTGTTTTTACGGCGTTCAATAATAGGAAGGTAAGCATCTAAATAGCCATTTCCTACCGCCTGCATAAAGGCAAAGCTTTGTTCAAAGCCGAGCTCATTTAAATCATCAAAGAATAAGCCACCAACACCACGTGTTTCGCTACGGTGTTTTAGATAAAAGTAATCATCACACCAGTTTTTATATTTGTCGTAAACTGTTGCACCGAATGGCTGACATAAATTGCTTGCCACCTGATGCCAATGTTGTACATCTTCAAATACAGGGTAATAAGGTGTTAAATCAAAACCACCGCCAAACCACCAAATTGGATCTTCACCTTCTTTTTCGGCAATGAAGAAACGCACATTGGCGTGACTCGTTGGAATATGTGGATTATTAGGATGGATCACTAATGACACACCACATGCATGAAAACTACGACCTGCGAGCTCTGGACGATGCGCTGTTGCAGATGCTGGCATTGACGCGCCAAATACATGCGAGTAGTTAACCCCACCCTGTTCGATGACATTACCACCTTGGATAACACGAGTACGACCACCGCCGCCTTCTGCACGTTGCCAATTATCTTCAACAAATTTTGCTTTGCCATCGGCACTCTCAAGACCCTGACAAATTGTATCTTGTAAGGCCATTAAATAGGTTTTAACTTGTTCGAGTAGCTCGCTTTGCATGTTTATCCTCTAAATACTTTGCCGGTCGCAGCGTCTTTGATCACACTTGGTTGGCTGTTGCCACCTAACGGCTCATCAACATAAAAATCTACCGTGTCAGCAAATTCGCTTTTCGCTTGTGCGATAGTCATTACCGTTTCTTGACCGGTTAAGTTTGCACTTGTTGAAACTAACGGCTTACCAAATTGCTGACACAGGGCTTTTACTGTTGGGTGATCAGTTACACGCACAGCAATAGTATCAAATTGACCCGTTAACCACTTTGGCGTTTCTTTTGCTGCCGGCATCACCCAAGTTATAGCACCTGGCCATTGTGAAAAGATATCAGCACGTTTATCCATGGGGATTTTGGCATCATCTACATACTTTAATAACTGGCCATAATTGTCAGCAATTAAAATTAAGCCTTTTTCTACAGGGCGTTGTTTGATGGCTAAAAGCTTTTCAACCGCAGATTGGTTATCAGGATCGCAACCAAGACCAAAAACAGCTTCGGTTGGGTAAACAATCACACCGCCTTGCTGCAAAGCGTCAATTGCATTGGCTGGTTGTGCAACAGGATCAGACAAAGAAACTCTCCTAAATAAACAAATTACAAGTGCATTAAGATTCGACTAACTTATGCATACACGACTTCTGCGGGCATTGTAACACAACACCTGAGGCAGTTTTCTTTTCGGTCATAATTGGCCACTGACAGGCAGGACACTCGGTCGCCACAGGTTTATGATTAAGCGTATATTTACAGCGCGGATAGCCATCACAAGAATAAAAGGTTTTGCCAAACTTATTACTACGCGCAACCAGCTGGCCTTTTTTGCATTTTGGGCAAGCAGGTAATTGAGGGGCACCGTCAGGCTCTTCATCATGTGCAATATAGTGGCACTCGGGATAGCCCGTACACCCAATAAACATGCCGTAGCGGCCATTTTTAATTACCAATGGCTTGCCACATTCTGGGCAGGCACTGTCTTCGAGTACTTTTATTTGTTGGCTATCGTGATGAGCTAATGGGCGGATGTAGTCACATTTAGGGTAACTGGCACAGCCTAAAAATGGCCCTGACTTTGAGTTGCGCATAACCAATTCAGAACCGCATTTAGGGCAAACCTCATACTCTTTTTCGAGTGCATGTTTATCTGCAGAAAAAAGAGAATGGTCGATTTTACTCATAAGATTCCTGTGGGGTTGGCTAATTTTCGCCTAATATACCCAAACTCAACAAAGATACAAGCAAAGTCGAATTAATGTAATACATCGGTTGGTTCGTCAAATATTAAGTCTTCCATTTGTGCGTAAGCTTGCTCTGACCCAGGTACATTAAATAACACCATCAGCACTACCCACTTTAGATCTTCCAAAGAAATAAATGGTTTATCTAAAGCGCAAAGCCTATCTATCACCATTTCGCGGGTTACGGTGTTAATCACACCAATTTGCTCAATAAACATTAAAAAGCCGCGACACTCAACACTTAACATTTGGCATTCACTATCTGTGTAAATACGCATAGCATGTTGTGGTTGGGCATTAAGGTACGGGTAGATATCGCTTTGTTGTAAGTCTGCAAGTTGCTCTAGCCAATCAAGGGCTTTGTAGATTTCAGGTTTATTGAAGCCAGCACGAACTAACTCATCGGTAAGTTCGTTCTCTTCAGTAAAGATTTCAGCTTCACTATGGATATAGTTTTCAAAAAGATACATGAGGATGTCAAACATGTTTATGTCCTCCCAGTCTTATATAACCATCTAGTACTCGTTCGATTTTATCTGCGAGCTCTAGGTCGAGTAACCGAGCTTGTACTTCGTCTACAGGTAATTGGCTGCGCTGTGTTATTTGATCAACACTTGTTACCTCATACCCTATACTTTTGAACACTGGGCAGTCGGGTTCATCTGCTATGGGCTGTTCTATACTATATAGACTGTTTTCACAGAAAAAGCTCACTTCATCAAGAATATCACTAATATTTTCTGTCAATTTAGCGCCTTGCTTAATTAAAAAATGACTCGCCTCTGAAAGTGGGCTTTTTATAGAACCCGGCACTGCAAACACTTCTTTATTCTGCTCAAGTGCATAGCGTACGGTAACCAAAGAGCCACTTTTAATCTGCGCTTCTACAATCAACACACCTAATGATAATCCAGAGATAATACGGTTTCGGCGCGGAAAATTAGCGGCATTAGCAGCAGTGCCAGGTAAGAACTCAGAAACCAATAAGCCCCGCTCTGCAACTTGTTTAATGAGCAAACTATGGCGTTTGGGATAGGCAATATCGATACCCGTACCAAGTACAGCAATGGTGTTTCCTGTTCCTGCTAATGCACCTTTATGGGCTGCGCCATCAATGCCCAAAGCCATACCAGATGTCACCGTCATGCCAACAGAAGATAATTGATGAGCAAATTCAGCAGCTATTTCAAGCCCTGTTGGTGTGGCATTACGGCTACCGACAATTGCTATTTGTGGTGACCGTAATAGCTCAGTGTTACCTAAACAAAATAATAAGATAGGTGCACTGGCTATTTGTTTGAGTAAGGGCGGATAGTTGCTATCAAAATAACTGATCACTTTGATTTTAAGCGTTGATATCTGCTCTTGATAGTGGGCGACTAATTGCCAATCGGTATTAACTAAGTTATCGGCTTGGCTTTGTGATAAGCCCAGCTGCTGAAGCTCTAAACTAGATAACTTAAATAGCTCATCCAGTGGCTGCTTTTGACTTAATGCAATAAGGCTTTTTATCCCAAGCCCTTTACATAAATAAAAGGCAAGCCAATGGGATAGCTTGCCTGAAACCTGTGCCATGCTCCCTCCTTAGAGCGCCCAAATTGTGAGTTAGTTTATAACTGCATAATCTCCAACTCGGATCGGGTGCTGATTTTTCACAATCAATGCGTAGCTAACGTTGTCATATACCTTAAACACCATTAGTTCACCGACTTTTTCCTTTGGCATATGCCATACACTACTGTCTTCGTCACTTTCGATACCGAACAGCTCATTTGCGTCAGTCATGAATTTCTCAAGGCTGTTAGAGTCTTCGCGGTAGCGAGGACCATTGCGGCCGTCATACACTTCTGGTGATTGACGTTGAATATCGAGGACGAAACCCGGTTTCACTTGGTCCGAGCCTAAGTTTAGTACAACAATATCCATGGTACTAAATTCACGCATTTCATTAGCTGACGCGATTATCGTGCCATCTAAAGCCGTGTCTGGACGTTTCATTGTGAAATAGGCAGGCAACATCTGCCCTTCCATTGCTGGCATTAAAAAGTCATGCGGCTTAATTTCTTGTTTTACTAGCTCAACCTTAACTGAGGCAGGAACGCCATTTGCTACATCACCGCTTCTAAATGAGCGAACAATCGCCACAAGCTCAGCTTTATTCGCCAATACTTCATTGGTCTTTGGATCAACAAGGTCATTTCCTTTTCGATAAACCCCATACGCTTCATTTAAATGCAGGTCACCTTTAACATAGAGTGTATGCCCCAAGGTGTTCATTTTAGTATTAACACTAGCGCCTAAAATATAGGGTTTATCAGCAATAATTTCGGCACTAATCGCTTGCTCATAGCTTAAATATGGGCGTAATAATTCCAATGGTAAGGTAGGCACTGCATTTTTGCCTTTTGGAGTGATTCGCCCTTCTGGAGAGAGTTTTTTATAACGCGCATTTTTAACTAAACGAGGATTTCCGTCTTTATCGTAAATTAAAGTGAGCGCATCACCCGGGTATATTAAATGTGGATTCGCAATTTGTGGATTCATTTGCCATAAGTCAGGCCATTGCCAAGGCTCATCTAAATACACACCAGAAATATCCCAAAGTGTGTCGCCCTTTTTTACAACGTATTGTTTTGGCGCATCTTTTTTTATTGTTAACACATCAGCAATTGCAGGAAAAGCACTGCTAAAGGCTAGCAAAGCCGCAACTAGTGGGTATCTCATTTGGCTTCCTTGTGTTGTTTTTCGATTATTATCAACCAAAACCTGTTAAAGGTGAACACGAATGGCTAAAATAAGAGCATACAATACCCTAAATGAATCACAAGTGTAAAAGGTAACTATGGCTAGGTTAGAAGTTTTAAGATTTCCGGATGAGCGTTTACGTACAATCGCGAAAGAAGTGCCAGAAGTAAACGATGAAGTTCGTCAAATCGTCAAAGACATGCTTGAAACTATGTATGACGAAAACGGTATCGGCTTAGCAGCAACGCAAGTAGATATCCACCAGCGCATTGTGGTGATCGATGTATCTGAAGAGCGCGACCAACCGTTAGTGTTAATCAACCCAGAAATCACCAAAAAAGATGGTTCAACGGTGAGTGAAGAAGGCTGTTTATCAGTTCCTTATTCATATGCAAAAGTTGACCGCGCAGAAACAGTCACTGTTAAAGCGCTAAATGAAAACGGTGAAGAATTCAGCCTAGACGCTGACGAGCTATTAGCGATTTGTATTCAGCATGAGCTTGATCACCTTAAAGGCACTCTATTTATTGATTATCTATCACCTTTAAAGCGCCAACGAATCCGTAAAAAGCTTGAGAAAGAAGCTAAGCTGGCAGCTAAATCATAAGTTAATCAATAGGAATATCTGTGACACAACCATTACGCATTATTTTTGCTGGTACGCCGGATTTTGCTGCGCGCCATTTACAAGCACTGATTGACTCAGAGCACGACATTGTTGGTGTATATAGCCAACCAGATCGCCCAGCGGGCCGAGGTAAAAAGCTAAAAGCCAGTGAAGTTAAAGAGCTGGCGCTTGCTCATGATTTACCTGTATTTCAACCGCAATCACTCAAATCAGATGAAGCACTTGCAGAGCTTACCAGCCTGAACGCCGATATTATGATTGTAGTGGCGTACGGCTTACTGTTACCAAAAGCGATTTTAGATGCACCGCGCTTAGGCTGCTTAAACGTGCATGGCTCTATTTTACCGCGCTGGCGTGGTGCTGCACCGATCCAACGTGCTATTTGGGCTGGTGACAACGAAACCGGTGTAACAATAATGCAAATGGATGAAGGCTTAGATACAGGCGACATGCTGCATATCAGCCGTTGCCCAATTGATAGCACAGAAACCAGTAGCTCTTTATACGATAAATTAGCTGCATTGGGTCCTGATGCACTGATCAGTACAATCAACCGTCTTGCTGCAGGTGAAATCACTCCAGAAAAGCAAGATGACGCACAAGCTAATTACGCTAAAAAGTTATCAAAAGACGAAGCCAATATTGATTGGTCAATGGATGCTGCGCAAATTGAGCGTAATATCCGCGCTTTTAATCCATGGCCTGTTTGTTTTACCGAAATGGCAGGACAAACAGTAAAAATTTGGCAAGCCGAAGTTGTATCGCAAACTGCACAAGCCGGTAAAATCATTGCTGCTGATAAGCAAGGTATTACTGTTGGCTGTGGGCAAGATGCACTTAAAATCACCCTTCTTCAACCGCAAGGTAAAAAACCAATGGCTGTTACTGACTTTTTAAATGGTCGCAGTGATTGGGTCGAGCCTGGCTCAGTATTAGGTCAAAGCAATGAGTAATGTAAGAGCACTTGCTGCTGAAACCCTTTACAACGTAGTCGATAAAGGCGCGTCGCTTAATAAAGAGCTACCTTTTGCAAGCCAGGGTTTATCGCCGAAAGATAAAGCTTTACTACAACAAATTTGCTACGGTGTGCTGCGCTATTTACCTAGCCTAGAAAATTATTGCCAGCAACTTTTAGATCAACCACTAAAAGGTAAGCGCCGTATTTTCCAGTTCTTGTTGTATGTGGGTATTTACCAACTTCAACATATGCGTGTACCACCTCATGCAGCAATCAGCGAAACGGTTAATGCGCTTCAGCAAATGCGCGCACTGGGTTTAAAAGGTCTGATTAACGCGATTTTACGCAGTTTCCAACGTGAGCAAGCTGAGCTTGAAGAAAAAGCAAAGCAAATTCCTGTTTGCAAATTTAACCACCCAGGTTGGTTTATCAAACAAGTTACTGCAGCTTATCCTGATAACTGGCAAGAAATTCTTGAAGCGAATCAGTTGCAAGCACCTATGTGGTTACGTGTAAACCAAGCGCAGTACAGCACCCAAGAATACAGCGAGATGCTTAAAGCAAATGATATTGAGCATATCCTTAATGCTGATTTTCCTGATGGTATTAAACTAGCTAAACCGTGTGATGTATACGCATTACCAGAGTTTGATACCGGTGCCTGCTCAGTTCAAGATGCAGCGGCACAATTAGCAGCACGCTTTTTAGATCCACAAAATGATGATGTCATTTTAGATGCGTGTGCAGCGCCAGGTGGTAAAACGTGCCATATCTTAGAACTTGCCGACGCTGACGTATTAGCACTAGATAGCGACAGCGAGCGTCTAGAACGTGTTAAACAAAACTTAGTGCGTATTGGCTTGGCAGCCGATCTACAATGTGCCGATGCTTCACAACCCCATATCTGGTGGGATGAACAGCAATTCGACCGTATTTTGCTTGATGTGCCTTGTTCAGCAACTGGCGTGATCCGTCGTCACCCTGATATTAAGTGGTTACGTCGTGCATCTGATATTGAAGATCTAGCTAACTTACAAGGCGATATCCTAAATAGCATTTGGCCTCTACTTAAGCCTGGTGGTACGTTAGTTTATGCGACCTGCTCTGTATTACCGCAAGAGAACCAACAACAAGTTGCTAAGTTCCTTGCCAATAATCAAAGTGCTGAACACATACCTTTGCATGAAAACGACACCCCTACGTTACCTGGTCTGCAATTACTGCCTGGTGAAAGTGACGGTTTCTATTACGCAAAGCTAGTTAAAAAACACTAATAAGAACAAGCTATGAAAATAATCATACTCGGTGCCGGACAAGTTGGTGGCACATTGGCAGAAAACCTCGTAGGTGAGCAAAATGAGATCACCGTTGTCGATATCGACGGTAACCGTTTGCGAGAGCTACAAGATAAGTACGACTTACAAGGTGTTACCGGTCACAGTGCGCATCCCGATGTATTGCGTCGCGCAGGCGCAGAAGACGCCGATATGATTATTGCCGTAACCAGTTCAGATGAAGTGAACATGGTTGCTTGCCAAGTTGCTTATAGTATTTTTAACACACCGACCAAAATTGCCCGTATTCGCTCAGAGCAATACTTAAAGTACCGTGAAAAGCTATTTCATAATGACGACTTACCTGTTGATCACTATATTGCTCCTGAAGCGCTGGTAACTAAGTATATTCGTCGCTTAATCGACTATCCGGGTGCTTTACAGGTATTACAATTTGCCGATGGCATGTTATCGCTGGTTGCGGTGAAAGCCTATTACGGTGGTTTGCTGGTGGGTTATGCACTTTCAGCCTTGAAAGAACACATTCCGAATGTCGAAACCCGTGTAGCGGCTATTTATCGTCAAGGTAAAGCGATAAAACCGCTTGGCACAACGGTTATCGAAGCGGACGATGAAGTGTTCTTTATCGCTGCAACAAAGCATATTCGCGCAGTCATGAATGAACTTCAAAAGCTCGAACGTTCATACAAAAAGATCATGATCGCCGGTGGTGGTAATATCGGTGCAGGTCTTGCGCGTTCACTTGAGAAAAACCACAGCGTTAAGCTGCTTGAGCGCAATAAAGAGCGTGCAGCACAGCTTTCTGAAATGCTTGATAACACCGTCGTATTTTGTGGCGATGCCTCTGATCAAGAACTGTTATCTGAAGAACATATTGAACAAGTAGATGTTTTCATTGCTGTTACCAATGATGATGAAGCAAACATTATGTCTGCGATGCTGGCAAAGCGTATGGGCGCACAAAAAACCATGGTGCTTATTCAGCGTGGCGCTTATGTAGACTTAGTACAAGGTGGTGAGATTGATATTGCTATTTCGCCTCAGCAAGCCACTATTTCAGCACTACTAACACACGTTCGCCGTGGTGACATTGTTAATGTTTATTCGTTACGTAAAGGCGCAGCAGAAGCTATTGAAGCTGTCGCTCATGGTGATGAGCATACATCTAAAGTTGTTGGCCGAGCAATTGCTGAGATTAAGCTACCAGCTGGAACTACCATTGGTGCAATTGTACGTAACGATGATGTGCTGATTGCCCATGACGATACCGTTATTCAGTCTGGCGACCACGTTATCATGTTCTTGATTGATAAAAAGCACATTACAGTTGTTGAAAAGCTATTCCAAGTAAGTGCTATCTTCTTGTAAACGAACGCTTATAAACGAAAAAAGCAGCCATGACAGCTGCTTTACGACTCTTGAAGTGAAAGTACCTAACTTTTCTAAAAGATTCTACTGAATTTGAGCAAACTCTTCTTTTGAAAGTTCGCCATTACCATCGCTATCTAACTCTGGAAATAACTTTTCAAGCTGCATATTTGCAGACGCTTCTTCTTTGCTGATCACACCATCACCGTCGGTATCGAACGTTGCAAAGCTTACGCCTTGTGCAAAGGCTGCTGATGATGTTGCTAGTGCTAAAATTGCGATTGTTGTGCTTAACTGTTTCATAATAACTACCTTAAATTTTAAAAGAGTGAAATCCGTTTCTGAGATCCTTGCTTAGTGGAAACTGGTATAACTACGTACTAATTCAGTTATTCGGCTTCAGAGAACTCAGCTTCAGTAAGAACGCCGTCGCCATTCACATCTAGTGTTTTAAACTGCGACATAATTTTTGCGTCAACGGCTGCTTCACTTTTGCTAACCACGCCATTACCGTCAACGTCTAGAGTGTCAAAGTCAGATGCTGCAAAAGCTGCTGATGATGATGCAAGTGCGATTAAAGCTAATGTTTTGTTTACTGTTTTCATAATCATATTCCTTCAATATTAAGAGTGTTAGCTGATCACACTTCCAGTGTTGTCCTTTGTCATGGATTCCCTTATCCATTTAGGCTGTCTTTGGCAGCTCAGAACTAATCAGCTAAATAAACTGGTTTTGCTTAATCACATTAAGCTTTTGAAAATTCTTGTTTCGATAACTCACCGTTACCGTCAGTGTCTAGTTCACTGAATTTGCTCATAAGCTCTGCATCTACCGATGCTTCGCTTTGGCTGATAACACCATTGCCATCAACATCTAAGGTATCGAAGTCACTCATCGCAAATGCTGCAGATGAAGATACAAGTGCCATAAGTGCTAGTGTTTTATTTACTGTGTTCATAATGTCATTCCTTCAAAATGTGTTGTCTTGAGTTAGAAATCCTTTTCAGTGCGTCCTTACAATGAAATTAAGCTTTTGAGTACTCTTGTTTTGACAGCTCACCGTTGCCGTCTGTATCAAGCTCTTTAAATTGGCTCATTAATGCTTCGCTTACAGATGCTTCGCTTTTGCTGATTGCGCCATCACCATTAACATCTAATGTGTCAAAGTCAGCGGCAAATGCTGCAGATGAAGTTGCAAGAGCTAAAAGTGCTAAAGTTTTGTGTAACGTTTTCATAATCACTATTCCTTCAATGTTGTCTCAACTGTGATAAAGGATATGTTCCTGAATCAGTTTTTCTCTGTGTTCGCTAAGACTATTTCAACTTCGATGCCAAAGTTAAAAAGAACAATAAAATCAGTGTATTAAATTAAAATACCGAGAATTAGGGGGAAATAACGCGATTTATTTGTTGCTGTTTTGCAACAAGCTCGGTGGTTGGTTTTTTGTCACCTTTAAAATCAATAAGTTACAAAGATTAAAATGGAGACAATAGCGATTAATTCGGATTAGAAAACAGAAAAGTTAGGGATTGGAAAATAAACTCTATCTGAACAACAAAACTTAAAGAAAAAAATCGAAATTAATTTAATTAGTAACACATTGATTTAATTGGTTATTTAAATTTATTTATAAAATAATTTTAATATCTGTAGGGTTAAATTGAGGAAAATAGCCATTTTGTTGCAAAATGGCGAATTGGCATTAACTATCCAACACTGAAAGGTCAATTAAGTGCTCTTCCATGAATTTTTTCATTTCATCTTCACTGGTATCAAGTTGCACACCAAACATAAAGCCACCCGCTCGCTTGCGTACGCTGCATACCTTGCCACTAAACTCACGTTTACTTAGGGTGATTTGGCAGCTTTGTCCTTTAAAAGCGCTTAAGTCCTCCTTGCTATTAATATCAAACTGCACACCTGTCACAGAAATATCTTTAATAAGCCCTGCCAATTTTTGCTCCGAAATCACTAAGTTTGCAGGGAATAAAGTAGGAATACGCGCTTCACTACGCAAGCTATAAAGCTGCACTTGCTGAGGAAAGTCGAGAAAAATTAAGCGATAAGGGTGCGATGATAAGGCGTTTATTTGCTGACGAAAAGCAATCACTTGCCCACCACCCGCTTCGAGCACAGCCCGTATAATCACCATCACACCGTCTTTGATGAAATCACTGCCGTTCGCCAATCGCTTTGAGGAAGGGTAATTTAAGATGATGTATTGCTCATTCATCAAGCCAATAAACTCTGTTTTCACACGCTTACTATTTGTTGGTGTGATAATTTCCACATCAACTAAGCTACCAGCAGGAATACAGGTTAACTTTTCTAAATTTAATTGTTTTTGGGTTTTTGGCACTTTTTGATCTCCATTCCTAGAGAGTTATCCGCCGTTTACCCTCGCCAAAACGTTGGGGTAAATAACACTAATAAAGTAAATATTTCTAAACGACCAAATACCATCGCAATAGTAAGTAGCCATTTTGCCGTATCAGAAATCGCGCCGTAATGAGCGGCGACTTCACCTAAACCAGGGCCTAAGTTATTTAAGCAAGCAGCGGTTGCTGAGAATGCACTGATGTTATCCATACCGGTGCCCATCAGCGCCAACATAATAATGACGAACACTAACGCATAGGCTGAGAAAAAGCCCCAAACGGCTTCTACAACTTTATCTGGGAGTGCTTTTCGGCCTAATTTAATTGAATAAATAGCCCTCGGGTGCACTAGACGATTAAGTTCACGAATACCTTGTAGGTAAAGTAAGAACACCCGCACGACCTTCATACCACCACCGGTAGATCCGGCACAGCCGCCAATAAAACTTGAAAAGATAAGTAAAATAGGTAAGAACAGCGGCCATGCTGAGAAGTTATCAGTCGCAAAGCCCGCGGTTGTACTCATTGAAACCGCTTGGAACATGGCTTGGTCGAGAGTCTCATCACCATCGGCATAAATATTATTTGATGACAGCACAGTAAAGCAGACAATAACTAAGGCTAATTGAATCAATAAAAACACTTTGAATTCAGGGTCGCGTAAATAAACACGAATATTGCGTGACGATACAGCTGCATAGTGCAGCGAGAAGTTAATGGCTGCGATCAGCAAAAACACGACACAGATAAAGTTAATTAATGGGCTATCAAACTGCCCCATTGATGCGTCGTAGGTAGAGAAGCCGCCAATCGCAATCGTAGAGAATGCATGACATATTGCATCAAACCAATCCATCCCTGCAGCCCAGTATGCAAGCGTACAGGCAATCGTCAGCGATACATAGATATACCAAAGGTGCTTTGCAGTATCGGCAATACGCGGCGTCATTTTTGAATCTTTAACCGGACCGGGGGTTTCTGCACGGTATAGCTGCATGCCACCAACGCCTAGCATAGGCAGTACCGCGACCGCGAGTACGATGATCCCCATACCACCTAGCCATTGCAGTTGCTGGCGATAAAAGAGCACTGATTTAGGTAGGTATTCTATGCCCGTAAGTACGGTAGCCCCTGTCGTTGTCAGCCCAGAAAAGGCCTCAAATACCGAGTCAGCTAAGGAAAGATTAGGTTCTTGTAAGAACACTAAAGGCACCGCAGCGAAGGTACCTAGTACTAACCAAAACAAGACCACAATCAAGAAGCCTTCACGGGCTTTAAGATCACCATGTTCATGACGGTTTGGATAATAAGCCGCTAAACCAATTACAACACTAAAGATAAAAGCGAGAACGAATGGCACACCACCACCGTCTTTGTAGATCAAAGACACCAGTGCCGGTGGCACCATAGTGATACTAAATAACGCCACCAGCTGGCCGAGAATTTTTATTATGGTACGAAATTGCATCTAGGCGTATCGCTTTCTTATTAAATGTTTAGCTAATACAGTTTATTGTCTTACAGCCTTAATTGTAAGTAAACGGAATGTATTATTTTTACATTTCAAACTTTTCTGACTTTTAGGCTAACTTCGCCATGAGTCAATTCATGGATATCAGCAATCGCTTGCTCTGCCTGACGGCTATCGATTTCAATTTGCCAAGTGATGTTCTCTGCAAATTGTTTTTCGATATTAAGCACCTGATACTGATTTTTTAATAACTGCTCGATTGCACCTTGTACGCTGTAATCACTTTGGCCAACCAGCTCAACACTCGGTACCTTGGTAATGGTTTTAAGCTCGCGCATGGCATTATTTAAACTACCGCCGTAAGCGCGAACTAGCCCACCTGTACCAAGCTTGATGCCCCCGAAATAACGGGTTACCACCGCTGTAATTTCACCAATACCAGAACCTGTTAATACATTAAGCATTGGCTTACCAGCCGTGCCATTAGGCTCGCCATCATCAGAAAAACCATACACATGACTGCCACCGGGGTTACCCGCAACATGTGCCCAGCAATTATGACGAGCATCGCTGTATTTATCTTGAATTTCTTTAATAAAGGCTTTTGCTGACGCAAGATCAGGAGTGTGGGCAATATGCACAATAAAGGTGCTTTTTTTGATTTCTTCTTGGTAAAAAACCGGCTCAGCCGGATATTGGTATTCAGACATAATTGCTTATCTAAAAAAATGGGGCCTATTGGCCCCGATATTCACGAACCTTTATCGTTAATCTAAGTGTAGATCACGCGTCATGTTTTCTAGGCTATCTTCATGAACGATAATATTATCTTCAATACGGATACCGCCAAATGGCTTAAGCGCTTCAACTTTTTCCCAGTTAATAAACTGTTTGTTGTCAGTTTGCGCAAGGTCACCTAATAACGAGTCGATAAAGTATAAACCAGGTTCAATAGTAAATACTTGGTTCTTTTCGATTAAGCGAGTGCAACGTAGGAAAGGATGACCTTCAGGTGGTGCTTGGTGCGCACCTGTATCATCAGCCATAAAGCCACCCATATCGTGAACTTGTAAACCAAGGTGGTGACCAAGACCATGCGGGAAGAACGTCGACGTAATACCACGTTCCACAATTTCAGCGGCTGGTAATTTCACAATATTAAAGTCGCTTAGTACTTGCGCTACACGCTGGTGACAATCTAAATGCAATTCACCGTATAATAGACCTGGCTTTAATGCTTTACCTAAAGCGATTTGATGCTCAGTCATTACTTTAATTAAGTCGCTAAATTCACCTGACTTTTTAAAGTCATAAGTACGTGTGATATCAGCAGCATAACCATTAAAGTTTGCACCAGCGTCAATAAGGAAAGAATGATGCGTTTGCGGCGCTTTAGGTTCAAAATGCGTGTAATGTAAAATTGCACAGTTCTCATTTAGTGCAACGATATTACCGTAAGGCATTTCGTTTTCACTCTGGCGGGTAGCCATGAGGTAAGCTTGCTGAATATCAAACTCTGAACCACCAGCAAAAAACGTATCACGTGCTGCTTTATGGCCATCTACTGCGATACGGTTAGCTTGTCGTAAACACTCAAGCTCGTATTGTGTTTTATAAGCACGATGAAAATGCAAGTAGTTCATCACTGGCTCTGGATTCATAATGCTAAAGCCCAGTGCTTGCGCTACTTCTAAATATTCACCGATATAAGCATATTTAGCTTTATCATAAGGAAGCAGTTTTTCTACCTGATCTGGCTGTACTAATAATTCAATATCAAAATACTCAGCCCAAAAATCACGTGGTTCGTCAGGCACTTTATGCCAAAAGTCGACTGGACGATAAAAAATCAGTTTCGGCTTAGATGCACCATCAACCACAATCCAGCAATGTGGGTTGTCGATCACTGGTAACCAAGCTTTAAATTGCGGATTCACCTTAAACGGGTAATACATGTCATCTAAAAATTGACGTTTAGCCTGACCTGAGTGAATTACTAACCCTTCTAAACCTTCACGCTCTGTAATTGTACGAGTGCGTTGTTGCAAGGTTGCAATATGTTCGGCGTATAGCACCGCTAATTTATCCATAGTAAACCCATCTTTAGTAAATTTAACTTATTAGAAGTCTATCATAGCCAGCACTATCCCCCAACTGAGGGAGAATAGTGTGGCAAATCGAGTTTAACCACCCATCGACATATCAAGGATTGGCGCTAGAACATTGCCATCGCGTCCTAATCGAGTGTGATAAACCTGCCTGTAAGCAAACACGTTCTTAACGTAGTTTCGTGTCTCTGTATAAGGAATTAACTCAATCCACAGCTCTGCTGGCATAGCTTGTTCAGGGATCCAGCGTTTAATACGATGGTAGCCCGCATTATAAGAAGCCGTTGCTAGGATTTCGTTGCCATGATTTTTCTTTTTCAAATACTGCAAATACTCACTACCAAGACGAATATTAGTACGAGGCTGATATAACTGTTTTCGTGATACCGAGCTCTTATTCATATATTTAGCAGTGCTTGGCAACAACTGCATTAAACCATGGGCATTTGCATGAGAACGCGCATCCGGTGCAAAAGAGCTTTCACGGCGTGAAATTGCAATGCTCCAAGCGACATCAATATGGCTACGACTACTATAAGTGGCAAACACATTCTTAAATGCAAATGGGAAACGTAAGTCGACATAGTCCCACTCTTTTATTTGCGCTAAGGTGTAAATGGTACTGTCATACCAATCAAGTTCAGCAGCAAGCAAAGACGCGGCGAGCTTTTCTTCTTTGGTTGATGTATCCGTTAAATAATTCCATTCACGACGCGCAGAAGTAAAACGCTCAAGCTCATACAAAGCGCGAGCGCGCTTAAAGCCAGGGGCATTGGCCACCTCAAGCTTTAACTTGTTACTTATATTAATTTCTTTATTATTTAAGCTAACCGGAACACCTAAGCGTGCAGACGCTAAAAAGCCGTAATAGTCACGCTCTTTAGCCACTGTTTGCCAAATCTCACGAGCACGTTCGACTTCACCACGTTGATTTAAGCTATACGCCAGCCAATATTGCTGACCAAGGCTCAAGTTTTCTTTACCTGTGAAAAACGCCACTATGCCAGACCAATCTTGCCTCTCTAGCATATTACCAAGTTGCCATTGCATTAACTTTTGAGTTTGGCGTTCTTTAGGCACCTTATTTAACCAAAAGCGTGCTTGTTGATGACCGCTTGAGGCAAGCGATAACGCAAAGCTGTAGTAAACGTCTGCTTTTTGCTCGTCAGTGTAATTAAACATGGTTTCGAGTTTTTCCCATGCACGTAATGCAAGGTCTTTATCTCGCCATACTAAGCGCTTCACACCATAAATCGCGATTTGCCCTTCTTTAGCAGACTTTTTCTTATAACGATAAAGACCCGCCGAAGCACTTGGGTCTTTGCGTACCTTTAAATATAAATCAGCTAAATATTGATCAGCACGAGGCAATAATGTTTTTAAATATGGAATTAAACTCGATGAGCCTCCTTCGGCAGCTAAGCTAATACGCTGCCAAACTCGCTCTTCGGTCTGATAGCCTTTTTTCTTCCAAAGTGAGAACAACTCATCACATTCTTTTGGCTGAGATTTTCCTACCACCCATAAATCTGTTACTTGGTTCATGATGGCTTTTTCAGGGGCACCTAAGTCCAATTGAAAACTTAAATAAGGACAAGTTAATTCGTTATTGCTTGTTTCGCGGTAGTTACGAATATAAGCCGCTTTTTTATTATACTTTTTTAAATAATTAAGCCATGCCTTACGCACAGGCCACTCTAATGGCGTGTTTTGGTAAACATTGAGGTAGTCCTCGATTTCGGTCTGGTGTTTAAGGCTTGGGTTTCGTTGCCAATAAGCCTTTTCGACATAAGGTTTCAATGGGTGATCAAGCCCATTTGCCGCCTCTTTCATGTCTTGATAATCACCGTAACGCGCCTTTTTTTCTGCTTTTAAAAAAGCGTCATGTTTATCGTTGGCTTCAGCTGCAAAAAAAGGAAAAAGTAATGCGGCAGCTGTCCAACCAAGGAGTTGTTTTTTCATGATGACCTTTAACAAAAATTAAAGAATTAATAACAAAAAACTTCTGCTACACCTTAGCACCAAACCAGCTATATTTTAACCAATCGCGATAAAGCGTAGTAAATTTTTCGTTGCATTTTCATTTTAAAGCAAGCACACTGATTGAAATGCAAACTCATCGTACCAGTCTTAGTTAATAAACTAGGGAGAATAATAATGTTATATAAAAGCGATTCATTTGAAGTTGCTTTCATCAAGGACAACATCGCCGAGTTTAAGTTCTGTGCAGACGGCTCAGTAAATAAACTTTCGCAGCAAACCTTGCAAGATTGCGCTTTAGCATTAAAAGAATTGGCAACAAACTCAGATATCAAAGGCATGGTGTTCACCAGCGATAAAGATCATTTCATTATCGGTGCCGACATTTTCGAATTTTTACCTACCTTCACTAAGCCTCAAGAAGAACTTGTTGCATGGATCAAAAATGCAACTGACGTTTTTGATGCAATTGAAGATTTACCTTTCCCAACGCTAAGTGCTGTAAACGGCATGGCGCTAGGTGGTGGATGTGAGTGGGCACTTGCTACCGATTACCGCGTTGCTAGCTCTAACGCTAAAATTGGCCTACCTGAAGTTAAACTAGGTATTATGCCTGGTTTTGGTGGTACAGTTCGCCTTCCACGCCTTATTGGCGCTGATAATGCGATGACATGGATCACTACAGGTAAAGAAAACCGCGCTGCTGATGCCCTAAAAGTAGGTGCATTTGATGCAGTAGTTAGTGCTGACAAACTTTTAGAGTCAAGTATTGCAACACTTGAGCAAGCAATTGCTGGCAAGCTAGATTGGCAAGCAAAACGACAAGTAAAATTACAGCCACTGAAAATGAACCGTGTTGAGCAAGGTATGAGCTTTGCGATGGCGGAAGGCATGGTAATGGGTCAGACAAAAGGTCACTACCCAGCACCTGTTATGGCTGTAAAAACAATCAAAGCTGCGGCAAACTGTGAACGCGCTGAAGCAATGGCGATTGAAAACGCTAACTTTGCTAAATTAGCAGCAACAAGCGAAGCTGCTGCGCAAACAGGTATTTTCTTAGCTGACCAATACATTAAAGGTAAAGCGAAGAAGCAAGCTAAACACAGTGAGCTTGAGATCAAACAAGCTGCTGTATTAGGTGCTGGTATTATGGGCGGTGGTATTGCATACCAGTCTGCTTATAAAGGCACACCTATTATCATGAAAGATATCAACCAAGATGCACTTGATTTAGGTATGGGTGAAGCATCTAAGCTACTTGGCAAAAAAGTACAACGTGGCCATATGACGATGGATAAGATGGTTGCTACCTTAGGCAAGATCAAGCCAACGCTAAACGATGCAGACTTACAAAGCGCAGACATCGTTGTTGAAGCTGTGGTTGAAAACCCTAAAGTGAAGCAAGCTGTTCTTGCGGGCCTTGAAAAAGACTTACCAGCGGGCACTATCCTAACTTCAAATACCTCAACAATTCGAATTGACGAGTTAGCATCGGCACTTGAAAAACCAGAAAACTTCTGTGGTATGCACTTCTTTAACCCAGTGCCAAAAATGCCATTAGTAGAAATCATTCGTGGTGAAAAAACATCAGAAGCAACAATTAATGCCGTTGTTGATTACGCATTAAAACTTGGTAAATCACCAATCGTTGTAAACGACTGCCCTGGTTTCTTTGTAAACCGCGTACTATTCCCTTACTTTGCAGGTTTCAGCAAACTTGTTGTTGAAGGTGCTGACTTCACTAAAGTTGATAAAGTGATGGAAAATGTATTTGGTTGGCCAATGGGTCCTGCCTATCTTCTTGATGTTGTAGGTATCGATACAGCTTATCACTGTACTGGTGTAATGGCTGACGGTTTCCCTGAGCGTATGGCTCGCCAAGATAAAGACCCTGTTACTGTATTTGCAAACGAAAAACGCTTTGGTCAGAAAAATGGTGCTGGTTTCTACCAATACGCGCCAGACCGTCGTGGTCGCCTGAAAAAAGCAAAAGATGCTACAGCAACTGAGTTACTGAGTGCTATTACTGATGCACCTAAAGATTTCGATAAACAAGAAATCATTGACCGTTGTATGATCCCGATGATCAACGAAGTACTACTTTGTTTACAAGAAGGTATCGTAGCGTCACCACAAGAAGCTGACATGGCGCTAATTTACGGCATTGGTTTCCCTCCATTTAGAGGCGGTGCATTCCGTTACTTAGATCAAACTGGTTTAGCGAACTTTGTTGCAACAGCAGACAAATACGCTCACTTAGGTGCGATTTACCAAGTATCAGATGAAACTCGCAAGTGGGCCGAAGAAGGCCGTGTATTCTATAAGGTGGAAGGATAAGAAACATGAATAATCCAGTAATCGTAGATTGTATCCGCACACCAATGGGTCGTTCAAAGAACGGCGTATTCAAAAACAAGCGTGCGGAAGATTTAAGTGCTCACTTAATGAAAGGTTTGTTAGACCGTAACCCAGCCGTTGATCCAGCATCAATTGATGATATTTACTGGGGCTGTGTACAACAAACTTTAGAGCAAGGTTTTAACATTGCTCGTAACGCAGCACTACTAGCCGGTATCCCTCACTCAGTACCAGCTGTCACAGTTAACCGTTTATGTGGTTCATCAATGCAAGCATTACACGATGCAGCACGCGCTATTATGACTGGCGCTGGTGATACCTACATCATTGGTGGTGTTGAGCACATGGGTCACGTACCTATGACTCACGGTAATGATTTTCACCCAGGTTTATCAACGTCTGTAGCACAAGCTGCTGGCGTAATGGGTTTAACTGCAGAATACCTTGCTACGCTACACGGCATTAGCCGCGAGCAACAAGACGAATTTGCTTACCGTTCACACCAACGTGCACACGCGGCAACTGTTGAAGGTCGTTTCCGTCGTGAAATCCTGCCAATGGAAGGTCACGATGCAGATGGTTCTTTAATCTTAGTTGAAGACGATGAAGTAATCCGTCCTGAGACAACTGTTGAAGGCTTATCGCAACTTCGCCCTGTATTCAATCCAGCATCAGGTAGCGTAACCGCAGGTACTTCTTCTGCACTTTCTGACGGCGCATCAGCAATGCTTGTAATGAGCGAAGAGAAAGCAAAAGAACTTGGTTTACCAATTCGTGCACGTATTAAATCAATGGCTGTTGCAGGTTGCGATCCATCAATCATGGGTTACGGCCCTGTTCCTGCATCGCAAAAAGCACTTCAACAAGCAGGTATCACTATTGACGATATCGATGTTGCAGAGCTTAACGAAGCCTTCGCAGCACAATCTCTACCAGTATTAAAAGACCTAGGTCTGATGGATGTGGTAGATGAAAAAGTTAACCTAAATGGTGGTGCAATTGCACTTGGTCACCCACTTGGTTGTTCTGGTTCACGTATTAGCACAACGCTTGTTCACCTAATGGAAGACAAGAACGCTAAATACGGCCTAGCAACTATGTGTATTGGTTTAGGCCAAGGTATTGCAACTGTATTTGAGCGCGTAGAATAACGAGCTCACAACAAACATCTTGGTGATAAAAAGGCGCACTGAATTGCTCAGTGCGCCTTTTTTATTTGCTTTGCTTTCACTTATTGAAACTGGCGGCAATAGAAAGTTAAAATAGCCGCTTATTAATCGTCTCTTTCACCTAAAAGGTCAGCCATGAGTTTTGATAATCCCGATCACCAATTAGATGCACTTGGCCTTCGTTGTCCAGAACCCGTGATGATGGTGCGTGGTGCAGTACGAAAAATGAAAGATGGCGAAACCTTACTTATCATCGCCGACGACCCATCAACCACCCGCGATATCCCCAGCTTTTGTACTTTTATGGATCACACACTTGTAGCTAAAGATGTAGAACAAGCACCGTACCGATACTTGATGAAGAAAGGGTTGTAACGAGCTCGTAGGTTGGTTAGAGCGAAGCGAAACCCAACGTTATCGCAAGATGATGGCAACAAATTAAAGTTCGTGAAATTCAACTTTTAATCGAAATTAAGCTACTCTTATCATTTAACATTCAAGGATGAATGTATGCGATACAGAAGAGTATTAATCCCCGGTGGCACCTATTTCTTTACTCTAGCGATAGCGCATAGAAACTCAGCACTTTTAACTTCAAACATCACTTTGCTACGTTCAGCTTATAAAAGTGTGGCTAAGTCACACCCTTTTAAAACGCTTGCCATTGTCATTCTTCCAGATCACTTACACGCTATTTGGCAATTACCTGTTGGAGATTGTGATTATGCAAAACGGTGGCGATTAATTAAGTCTAATTTTTCTAGACAACTAAATAATTGCGAGCATAAATCGCCTAGTCGCATTCAGAAATGTGAACGAGGTATTTGGCAGAGACGGTATTGGGAGCATTATATAAAGGACGAGCAAGACCTAGTGAACCATATTAATTATATTTACTTCAACCCTGTGAAACATAAATACGTGAATCAAGTTGAAGACTGGCCATTTTCGTCTTATAGGAAATTGAGTAAGTCTTCTGCTTTTAATTTGTCAGATGATGAGTTAGATATCGCATTTAATCTATATGAAGATTGATTAGAGTTTGGGTTTCGCTTTGATCTAACCTAATCAGTGTAGGCTGAGTTTAGAGCAACGAAACCCAACGTGTTAGAGGTACTTATTTTCTGCGATATATCGAACACTCCCGATAGCTAATCCGTTGCAGAGCTAGATACCCCAGCTAACCTTCAAGGTGAGTGTATGCGTTGGGTTTCGCTTCGCTCTACCCAACCTACCCAGCACAGAGCTTTACTTTCGAGTTACTGTCACTTTTGGTTGATTACTATTGCGGTAATCAAAGCTCACTACATATACGCCTTTTGCAGCGGGTTTAAAGCTGAAATAATTATAGATGGTATTACAATCGGCATTGGCGGCTTGGCCTAGAACCAATGATTGCCCTGCTGGGTCCATATCACTGTAACCACAGTTATAGCCTTCGCTAAAATCAGCATCCGCTACTTTGAATTCATAAACCTTACCTGGTGTTGAAAACTTAACATCGGTTTGGAATATGCCCGGTGCAACTTGCTCTAATTGATACTGAGGTTCGGCATCCCACAAGGTGAAATCACCACGTAAGTACATAGTACGGTCAAGCTCTTTACTTGGCAGAATATCGTCGATGCTTGGCATTTGCATTTGGCTAGAACAGGCAGTTAATAAGCCCGCTAATGCTAAAGTAATTACACGTTTCATTACTGTTCCTTATGCTACAAAAAAGCCAGCACTGAGCTGGCTTTTATTAATTGGCTACTGCTTACTTCTGAAGTACAGAAATATCAGCAATATCTAAAAACAGACGGCTTAGTTGGCTTAACAATGCTAAACGGTTTTGTTTAACCGCTTCGTCATCAGCCATTACCATAACGTTATCGAAGAAGTTATCAACACTCTCACGGATACCCGCAAGTTGTGACAATGCTTCTTGGTAATCGCCATTTGCATATAAAGGTGCAAGCTCAGTTGCAAACTTAGCAACGTGTGACGCTAATACTTTTTCTGCGTCATCGCTTAATAGGCTCTCATTCACATCACCTTGTGTTGTGATGTCATTTTTAGCTAAGATATTGCTTACACGTTTATTTGCTGCTGCAAGCGCTTCTGCTGCGTCTAATGTACGGAAGTGACTTACCGCTTTAACACGGCGGTCGAAATCAACTGGTTTAGTTGGACGACGTGCTAACACAGCTTGAATCACATCTACTTCGATACCTTCATCTTGATACCATGCGCGGAAACGACCTAGCATAAACTCAAACACATCTGTTGATACGTTTAGGTTTGTTAGCTTTTCACCGAATAGCGTTTGTGATTTAGCAACAAGGTCTAAGATATCTAGCGGTAATGATTTTTCAACCATGATGCGTAATGCACCGATAGCTGCACGGCGTAGTGCAAATGGGTCTTTGTCACCTTTTGGCGCTTGGCCAATACCAAAAATACCCACCAGCGTATCAAACTTATCAGCAATTGCGACCGCACAGCTGATCACATTTGTTGGTAAGTTATCGCCCGCGAAGCGAGGCATATATTGTTCGTTTTGCGCGAGTGCAACTTCTTCTGCTTCACCGTCGTGACGAGCGTAATGCATACCCATTACACCTTGTACGTCGGTAAACTCCATAACCATTTCGGTCATTAAGTCTGTTTTACTTAATAAACCTGCTCGCTTAGCCAGCTCGGCATCGGCACCTAATTGCTCAGCAATGTAACCTGCAAGTTCACTAATACGCTCAGATTTATCTTTCAGCGTACCAAGTTGCTTTTGGAATAAAACGGTATCTAGCGATTCTAAACGGCTCTCTAGCGTTTTCTTCTTATCGGTTTCGTAGAAGAACTGTGCATCAGCTAAACGAGGACGAACAACTTTTTCGTTACCGGCAATGACCACGCTTGGATCTTTACTTTCAATATTAGAAACAAATAGGAACTTGTTAAGTAAGTTGCCATCTTGGTCTAATAACGGGAAGTACTTTTGGTCGTCCTTCATGGTATAGATAAGCGCTTCTGAAGGAACATCTAAGAATGCTTCTTCGAATGTTGCTGTCAACGTTACTGGCCATTCAACCAAGGATGTTACTTCTTCAAGTAAGTCTTCATCCATCGCTACTTTTGCATTTACCGCGCTAGCTGCTGCTTCAATCTGTTCACGAATTTGTGCTTTACGCGCTTCGAAGTCTGCGACAACGTAAGCAGTTTTCAGCACATCAAACACATCATCAGCGTGATTGATTGTTACTTTTTCTGGATGATGGAAACGGTGACCTTGTAATTGGTTGCCAACTTGCTTACCAAGTATTTCGCCTTCGATCAGCGTGCTACCAAATAAAATAGTCGCTGTGTGCACTGGGCGAATAAATTGTGTTTTATTTGCACCCCAACGCATTGGTTTAGGGATAGGTAATTTAGCAAGTGCTTTGTTTACTGCATCACTCATAAGCGATGTAGTTGCTTGACCTTCAACCTGTGCTTTATGTAATAACCAAGCGCCTTTATCTGTTTCTAGTGTTTGTGCATCGCTTACATCGATACCACAACCACGAGCCCAGCCCATTGCTGCTTTAGTTGGATTACCATCGGCATCAAAAGCTGCTGCAACTGCAGGACCACGCTTTTCTACAACTTTGTCACTTTGTTTTGCTTCAAGTGCAGTAACACGTAAGCCTAAACGACGTGGTGATGCGTACCAGTTAACGCCTTGATGATTTAATTCTAAGCTTGCAAGCTCAGCTGCTAAGTTCTCAGCAAACGACTCAGCAAGTTTACGAAGTGCTTTCGGTGGCAACTCTTCAGTGCCAATTTCTACTAATAAATTTTCTGCTGACATGCTAATTCTTAATCCTTACAAAGCGGGAAACCAAGAGCTTCACGGGCATCATAGTAACTTTGCGCACATGCTTTAGATAATGCACGAACACGTAAGATATAACGTTGACGTTCTGTTACTGAGATAGCGTGACGAGCGTCTAATAAGTTAAACGCATGTGATGCTTTCATTACTTGCTCATAAGCTGGTAATGGTAAGCCTGCTTCAATTAGCTTTTCGCTTTCTTTTTCACAGTGATCGAACTGTGCAAATAAGAACTCAACATCAGCTTGTTCGAAGTTATAAGCTGACTGCTCTACTTCATTTTGATGGAATACATCACCGTATGTCACACGACCCATAGGACCGTCTGCCCATACTAGGTCATAGATACTATCTACGCCCTGAATATACATTGCTAAACGCTCAAGACCATAAGTGATTTCACCGGTTACTGGTGAGCACTCTAAGCCACCTACTTGCTGGAAGTAGGTAAATTGAGTTACTTCCATGCCGTTTAACCAGATTTCCCAACCTAGACCCCATGCACCTAATGTAGGCGACTCCCAGTTGTCTTCTACGAAGCGAACTTCATCAGTTAGTGTATCAATACCAACAGCTGCTAAAGAGCCTAAATAAAGTTCCTGGATGTTTTCTGGTGATGGTTTTAATACTACTTGGAATTGGTAGTAATGCTGTAAACGGTTCGGGTTTTCACCATAACGACCATCAGTTGGACGGCGGCATGGTTGAACATACGCGCTCGACATTGGCTCTGGGCCAATCGACTTTAAGAAAGTTAACGGATGAAATGTCCCTGCTCCCACTTCCATATCGAGTGGTTGAGCAATCACACAGCCTTGCTGTGCCCAATAGTCCTGTAAAGCCAGGATCAAACCTTGAAAGGTTTTAACGTCATATTTTTGCATATTTGGCTTATAGTATCTGGTGCGTTTAGTCTGAAAATTGCTCTCAGTATACCTTGTGTGCAGTAAGGTTTTAAGCAGTTTGTGCTTTTTCAGCAATAAAAAAAGGAGCCTGTTGGCTCCTTTTTAATTCTTAATTTAGCGTTATACGTCTAAGTTAACTACGCGTAGTGCATTCGTTTCGATGAAGTCACGACGCGGCTCAACTTGGTCACCCATTAGAGTCGCAAACAATTGGTCTGCCGCTACTGCATCTTCAATTGTTACTTTCAACATACGACGAGCATCTGGGTCCATAGTGGTTTCCCAAAGCTGATCAGGGTTCATCTCACCGAGTCCTTTATAGCGTTGGATATAAAGGCCGCGTTTCGATTCATTGATTAACCACTCTAATGCATCCACAAAGTTATCAACAGCAAGAGTTTTCTCACCGCGTTGAACATATGCCCCTTCTTCAAGTAAGTTAGCAATGTTTACGCCTGTCGCTGCAATGCGTTTATAGTCACGCGATGTGATGAAGTCATGGTTTAGTACATGAGCTTTATCCACACCATGTTGACGAATATTCACAACAGGATAATACATGTTGCGCTCAGTATCGTGCTCAGTGCCCGCATGGAAGATAGTTGCATCTTCATCACGTGCAATTAAGTCGTCAACTAGCGTGTTAGTCCACTCTTTAACTTTTGCTTCATCTGCTAAATCAGCTTCGGTAATTTCGCTTTGATAGATTAAACGTTCCATAACCGAGTTTGGATATTTACGTTTTAAGCGTTCAATCACTTTAACTGTATTTTGATAGTCGTGAACGATTCTTTCTAGTTCTTCACCTTCAAGTGCAGATGCACCTTCGCTTGTATAAAGTGCAGCATTGTTTAATGCTAATGATGTTAAATAATCAACAAGCGCTGGGTCATCTTTAATGTAGCGTTCTTGCTTACCTTTTTTCACTTTATAAAGTGGTGGTTGCGCAATATAGATAAAGCCTTTTTCTACAATCTCTGGCATTTGACGGTAGAAGAAAGTCAGTAGTAAGGTACGAATGTGAGAACCATCCACGTCCGCATCGGTCATGATAATGATACGATGATAACGTAGCTTTTCTGGGTCATATTCATCACGACCAATACCACAGCCTAATGCAGTGATTAGAGTTGCTACTTCTTGAGAAGAAAGCATCTTATCAAAGCGCGCTTTTTCAACGTTAAGAATCTTACCTTTAAGTGGCAAAATTGCTTGGTTTTTACGGTTACGACCCTGCTTAGCTGAACCACCTGCAGAGTCACCCTCCACTATGTATAGTTCAGAAAGTGCTGGATCTTTTTCTTGGCAGTCTGCCAATTTACCTGGTAAACCAGCTAAATCCATTGCACCTTTACGGCGTGTCATTTCACGTGCTTTACGTGCTGCTTCACGAGCTCGTGCTGCATCAATAATTTTGCCAACAACTGTTTTAGCATCAACAGGGTTTTCTAATAAGAACTCTGTTAGTTTTTCTGCCATTGCTTGTTCTACAGCAGACTTAACTTCACTTGATACTAGTTTGTCTTTCGTTTGTGATGAGAACTTAGGATCAGGTACTTTAACACTTACAACCGCAGTTAAGCCTTCACGAGCATCATCACCCGTCGCATTGCTTGTTGTTTTCGCTTTTTTATTAAAGCCTTCTTTTTCCATGTAGTTATTTAGCGTACGTGTTAATGCAGCTCTAAAGCCAGCTAAGTGCGTACCACCATCACGTTGTGGAATGTTGTTTGTGAAACAGTAAATGCTTTCTTGGAAACCATCGTTCCACTGCATTGAAACTTCTACACTAATACCGTCTTCTTCACGCTCATGGGTAAAGTGGAAAACACTTTTATGTACAGGTGTTTTGTTACGGTTTAGATATTCTACGAATGCTTGGATACCACCGTCATATTTGAAGTGGTCATTTTTAGATTCTTCACGCTCATCAGTAAGAATGATACTTACACCAGAGTTTAAGAACGAAAGCTCACGCAAACGTTTTGCTAAGATATCGTAGTGGAAGTTAAGGTCACTGAATGTTTCACCACTTGGCCAGAAACGTAATTCAGTACCCGTGTCTGTTGCGTCACCAATTATAGCTAATGGCGCATCTGGTACACCCATAGTATATGTTTGTTGGTGAATTTTGCCTTCACGACGAATAGTCAGTTGTAGCTTTTCAGATAGTGCATTTACTACTGAAACACCTACACCGTGTAAGCCACCTGATACTTTATATGAGTTATCATCGAACTTACCACCAGCATGAAGTACCGTCATGATAACTTCAGCCGCAGAAACACCTTCTTCTTCGTGAATAGATGTAGGAATACCACGACCGTTATCTCTTACAGAGACTGAACCGTCTAAGTGAATCGTTACAAAAATATCATCACAATGACCAGCTAAGGCTTCATCGATAGAGTTATCAACAACCTCAAACACCATGTGGTGTAGGCCTGTACCGTCATCGGTGTCCCCTATATACATTCCTGGACGCTTTCTTACTGCGTCTAATCCTTTAAGTACTTTAATACTCGACGAATCGTAATTCTCAGACATGGTTAATCCCACTTATCTTGTTATTAGGTTGCCATGTTTCACGTGGAACATTTTTAGTTCTCGTTGCATGGGTTCCACCACAGCAGAAATACTTTCAGATAAAATTGATGAGATAAAAAGTTGCGAATCGCAATGAGTCAAAAGTTGACCCACTTTTTCTTTTGTATCTTCACCCAGTTCTGAAGGTAAGTCATCTATTAGCAATATAGATTGCTTATCAGTTTCTGACTCAATTAAGCTATTTTGCGTTACTTTTAACGCATAAAGCAAGAGCTTCAATTGACCGCGAGAAAACGTATTTTCTACACTGTTACCAGAAACACTAAAACTAAAATCAGCTTTATGCGGACCTTTACTTGTGAAACCTTGTTTAGCATCACGTTCAAAGCTTTGCTCAAGCGCCTCTGAGAGCGTTTCACTCTCTTTCCAGCCCGCATGAAAGTTAATTTCTAAATCGCTTACAAGCGTTAATTCTGCACACATTTTATCAAAAAACTGCTGCTTAAACCTACTTATATACGCGATTCTTAGATTATTTATTTGTTCAGCTAGTCTAACAAATTCTTTATCCCAAAACTTGATCTGTTCGAAATAATCTCGAGGTTTACTTTTTAATAAAGCATTACGTTGCTTTAGTACTTTATTAAAAGATTGCCACAAGTAAAAAAAGTCATGTTCCACGTGGAACAATCCTAAATCGAGAAATTTTCTACGCTCTTTTGGGCCACCAAAAAACAACGAATAGCTTTCTGGAGTAATAACTTGCACCGGCACTAGTTGAGCTAATTCAGAGATTTTACGGCTCGTTTTTCCCTGAATCTTTAAAGATGTTTCACCCGCTTGGTTTTTGCTTATACCAATCGGAATAGACAAATCATGCAGCGCTTTGCGCCCATGAATCACAAATTTGTCTTGTTGATGCTGAATGATATTTTTATGTTTGGCGGTACGAAATGATTTACCGTGAGAAAGGAAATATATCGCCTCAAGGAGGCTGGTTTTTCCGCTGCCATTTTCACCATAGATAATGTTTATACCATTAACCGGCTCAAGTGTCAGCGCCTCAATATTCCGAAAATTATTGAGGCTTAAATGACTTAAACTCATATAAGCTTATAGGCGCATCGGCATTACAACGTACATAGCTTCTTCGTCACCTGCACCTTCAATTAGCGCACTGCTATTAGAATCTGCAAGCGTAAAGGTTACATCTTCTGTTTTTAATGTATTAAGTACATCAAGCACATAAGAAACGTTAAAGCCAATTTCAAGTTCGCCGCCCTGGTACATTACTTCAACCACCTCTTCAGCTTGTTCTTGCTCAGGGTTGTTTGCTGTAATTTTTAATAAACCTTCAGATAGGTTTAATCGTACACCACGGAATTTTTCATTCGATAAAATAGACACACGTTGGAAAGCACTGCGCAACCATTCACGGTTAGCAGTAATCACTTTATCACCACCACGTGGCAATACACGACGATAGTCAGGGAAACGACCATCCACCAGCTTGCTGGTAAACGTAAACTCAGTATCAATAATACGAATATGGTTAGCACCAAATTGAATGGTAACTAGCTCATCATCAGCCACCATTAGGCGCATAATTTCTTGTACACCTTTACGTGGAATAATTAACTGACGTTGTGTATTTAAAGACTGTGGTAATTGCTTTTGTGCAATTGCCAAACGGTGGCCATCTGTAGCCACTGTTTTGATATCTGCGTTATCAACTTCAAATGACATACCGTTTAAATAATAACGTACATCTTGATTCGCCATAGAAAAGTGCGTGCTTTCTAAAAGTTTACGCAATTCTAAACGCGTTAGTTGAAATTCAACTTCACCATCCCACTGCTCAAGATTCGGAAAATCTTCAGCGGCCAGCGTAGTTAAAGAAAAACGGCTTTTACCACTTGTTAGTAGTAACTGATGATCTTGGCTACTTAACGTAAGGTCTGAGCCATCAGGTAAACTTTTACAAATATCGAGTAACTTTTTAGCTGGTAAAGTAAGTTGCGTATCTGTGGTATCTTCACCGACAAACACACTCGCCACTAACTCAATTTCAAGATCAGTACCCGTCATCGAAAGTTGTCCGTTTTCAACAACTAACAGTACGTTCGATAAAATCGGTAAAGTGTGCTTACGCTCAATCGCACCAGACACTTGAACTAAAGGTTTTAAAAATTGCTCTCTTGATATTGTTATTTGCATAATAAAGTCGGCCTTAAGATGACAAGGTTCTTATTAAGTTTTGATAATCTTCTTTCACTTCATGGCTTTCGTCACGGAGTGATTTAACTTTACGACAAGCGTGTAATACAGTTGTGTGATCACGGCCGCCAAAGGCGTCACCAATCTCAGGTAAACTGTGATTTGTAAGTTCTTTTGATAATGCCATGGCCACTTGACGTGGTCTTGCTACTGAACGGCTACGACGTTTAGAGAGTAAATCTGACACACGAATACGGTAATACTCAGCAACAGTGCGTTGAATATTATCTATCGTTACCAGTTTATCTTGCAGCGCAAGTAAGTCACGTAGCGCTTCTTTTACAAAGTCGATCGAAATAGGACGACCAGTAAAGTTTGCATTAGCAATAACGCGGTTTAACGCCCCTTCTAATTCACGCACATTTGAGCGTAATTTTTTCGCGATAAAAAAGGCAACTTCGTGAGGTAAATTAATTTTACTTTGCTGCGCTTTTTTCATCAAAATAGCAACGCGCGTTTCAAGCTCTGGCGGCTCAATAGCAATGGTTAAGCCCCAACCAAAACGTGATTTAAGGCGATCTTCAACCCCTTCTATCTCTTTTGGATAGCGGTCTGAAGTTAAGATAATCTGTTGATTTCCTTCAAGTAAAGCGTTGAAGGTATGAAAGAACTCTTCTTGTGAGCGTTCTTTATTAGCGAAAAATTGAATGTCATCGATCATCAATGCATCAACACTTCGGTAATAACGTTTAAATTCTTCGATGGCATTATTTTGAAGCGCTTTAACCATGTCTTGCACAAATCGCTCTGAATGCATATAAACAATTTTCGCGTCTGGCTTATTAGCCATAATACCGTTACCAACAGCGTGTAATAAGTGAGTTTTACCTAAGCCAGTACCACCGTATATAAATACAGGGTTAAATGCTGAACCTGGGTTATCTGCAACTTGAGTCGCTGCAGCTTTTGCTAATTGGTTTGATTTACCTTCAACAAAGCTATCAAAGGTGTAATTTTCTTTAATGTTTGATTTATAGCCTGATTTTGGTGCAGGTTCGACCGCTGCTTTTTCAGGTTTTGGCTGTTGTTTTTCGGCAGTCTGTTGGGTAACAGGCGCGCTAGCTTCTGCTGCAGCCGGTGCTGATGCCACTTGGGCATTTAAAATAGGTTTACTACCAACATCAAAACGTAATTCAGGCGCTTCATCACCACAAATTTCAACGAGTAGTTCATTAATACGGTTTAAATACTTTTCTCTCACCCAATCCAAAACAAAACGGTTAGGTGCATATATAGTCAACGTATCTTCGGTACTTTCTGCTTGAAGTGGTCTTACCCACATACTGAATTGCTGTGAAGGCAATTCATCTTGCAATACATATAAACAACTTTGCCAAACCGACAGATACACAGTTAAACTCCCAGAGATTTAATTTTTATTCCCGTTCATCTTTAATGATGGAAAATCAAACATTTATTGCTAACCTTTGACCAATTTTCTTGGCCCAGACCGACTATTATGAAGGTACTTTATCCACAAGTACAAGATTGATTTTTATGAAAAATATGATCTCAGCAACATAAAAGAATAAAACACTGATTTTTAAGAAAATTATTTTTTAAGCTCGAACAGTGATCATAACAAATTTGCAGCCAGATCGCGATCAAATTCTACGATCGAATTGGCTTTTCCCAAGCTTTTATTCACTTTTTATACAGAGGCTGTGGAAAACTTCTTATTTATGATGATCCTATATGATCAGTTAAAAGGATCCTTTATAATTACGGCCTCTGCAGCGTTTTAATGATTGACTTTTGTTGTCTTCATCTATAATATCTCGCGCTCGCAATGGCACCTGTGCCAGGATCGCGACCTGCATAGGATGTTTTAACCTTAACCGATCGGATGGAATTGTTATGAAAAGAACTTTTCAACCTAGCGTTTTAAAACGCAAACGTACACACGGTTTCCGTGCTCGTATGGCAACAGCAAATGGCCGTAAAGTATTAGCTCGTCGTCGTGCTAAAGGCCGTAAAGTTCTTTCTGCTTAATATATAAGTGGAAGACTTTAGCTTCAGCAGGGAGTTACGTCTGTTAACTCCCTCGCATTACTCTCGAATCTTTAATGAACCAGCACGCGCTGCGACTCCTTTCTTTACCCTATTAGCTAAACGCAATGACCAAACTAATCCTCGATTAGGTCTCACGGTCGCAAAAAAACGCGTTAAAAAAGCCTGTCAACGTAATCGAATTAAACGACTTGCTCGCGAAAGTTTCCGTTTAAATCAACATAAACTAGATAACATTGATATTGTGCTTATGGTTAAAAGTGGTATTGATGAACAGTCAAACGAAGAGCTGACAAAGCAACTAAATAAATTGTGGCGAAAAATTAACGAACGCTGCAAGCCTGGTGCACCTAAACCACCACCATTTAAAAAACGCCCGAATAAATCAGCTAAATCTAATAAACAAGCCTGATAGCAATAGAATTACAGGCTTAATTAAGGTATCTTTAGCTCACCTTTTAATCATGCATTTAAAATTCTACGATGGGAATTTAAATTCATGGTATCCATTGACTAAATTAACGCAGGGGCAGACACATCATGAGGTTACTTAAACCACTTGTTGCTATTCCAAAGCGCTGTTTAGTCATGCTAATACGCGGCTATCAAAAATGGATAAGCCCACTATTAGGCCCGCATTGTCGTTTTAATCCAACCTGCTCTAGTTACGCTATTCAAGCAATTAATTTGCATGGAAGTGTAAAAGGCAGTTGGTTAGCTGTTAAACGCATATTAAAATGCCACCCTTTACATGCTGGTGGGGATGATCCCGTACCGGCAAAAAATCATATTAACCACCAACACGAGAAATAAGAGCTGTTATGGAATCGCAACGCACGTTTTTATTAATCGGCTTGATGCTTGTGTCGTTTTTATTATTTCAAGAATGGAATAACGACTACAACGCACCAAAGGCTGATCCAAGTGCCACAACACAAACACTAGGCGCAACAACACCAGAATCTGATGACTTTATTCCAGCATCATCTGACGGTGAAGTTCCAGCTGTAACGACAGCAAAGCGCTCAGTTATCGATGTAACAACTGATGTATTCACTGTTAAAATTGACACCCGTGGTGGTGACATCATTGAAACAGACTTACTTCAGTACGAAGAAGAAAAAGGCAGTAACACACCTTACATGCTATTAGGTGAGTTCGATGGTAAGCAATACTTCTCGCAAAGTGGCTTAATTGGTTTAAATGGTCCTGACGCAACTGTTGCTGGTCGCCCTGTTTATAAAACCACACAAAAAGCATTCACTTTAACGGGTGATGAGCTACGTGTACCACTTGAGTTTACTGACAGTAAAGGTGTGACCTTTACTAAAACTTATATCTTCAGAAAAGGCGACTACGCTGTAGATTTAGAGTACACAGTAAACAACGTAACAGCTGATCCAATTCAAGTTCAGTTATACACACAAGTAAAACGCACAGTACAAGAAAAAGGCAGCTTAGTAGATCAAAACTACTTAGGTGCAGCATTTGGTACTGAAGAAGAGCCATACGAAAAGTACAGCTTCTCAGACATGGCTGATAAAAACCTTAACATCACTACAGCTGGCGGCTACATTGCATTTATTCAACACTACTTTGTAAGTGCGTGGGTACCAAAGCAAGACCAACAAAATACCCTTTACAGCAAATTAGTTGCTGGTAATGCGGCAATTATTGGTACTAAAGGTGAAGCAGTTAACGTACAAGCTGGTACGCAAGCAACACTTAGCTCAACTTATTACATGGGCCCAAAAGAGTCTGACGTACTAGAAGCAATTCACCCAGACTTAGACCTAACTGTAGACTACGGTTGGTTATGGTTTATTTCACAACCATTATTCGTACTACTTAAGTGGTTACACAGCATCCTAGGTAACTGGGGTCTAGCTATCATTGCAATCACGGTTATCGTTAAAACGGCAATGTACCCGCTTACTAAAGCACAATACACGTCAATGGCGAAGATGCGTGCCTTACAACCTAAAATGGCTGCACTAAAAGAGAAGTATGGTGATGACCGTCAAAAATTCGGTCAAGCTATGATGGAAATGTACCGCAAAGAAAAAGTGAACCCTATGGGTGGCTGTTTCCCGCTGTTACTACAAATGCCAATATTCTTAGCATTATTCTACGTATTCTTAGAATCAACTGAGCTACGTCATGCTGAATTCGTTTTATGGTTAAATGACTTATCAGCAATGGACCCATACTACGTATTACCTGTTCTATTTGGTTTAAGTATGTTCATCACTCAAAAGCTGCAACCTATGACGGTTACTGACCCTATGCAGCAAAAAATGATGACCTTTATGCCAGTAGTATTCTCTATTTTCTTCTTATGGTTCCCATCTGGCCTAGTACTTTACTGGTTAGTATCGAACCTTATCTCAATCGCTCAGATGCTAATCATCTACCGCGGTATGGAGAAAAAAGGTATTAAGGTAAGAGGCTAAACTCTTAACCCAATAAAAAAGGCGCTAACTGCGCCTTTTTTAATGCCTGAAAATAGCTAACCGAGAATAGGAGAATAAACTTGATTAGGCACACTGCGTTCAGTAAAGCTCAAACTCGTTGTTAGTAACGAAGCAACTACCAAACCGATTGCAACCACCCCAAATAAACCAAGCCACTTTCCAGTCGTTGTTTTACGCTTAACCCTAAGCCAACTCATATAGATGCCAGCAGCGCTTACAAAGCTCATCAATGCACCAAATAGCCCCCAAATAAGCTTAGTACCAATGCCTGCAAAGTTACCAAAGTGCAGCGGATCAGCGGTGTCTTTAATTCGTGGAAGCAGGTTTAGTTCTTCCCCTTTTTGTATGCCTAGAACTTCACCGGAACTTGGTTTTAAATAAACCCGGTTAGCACGCAGGCGCAATAAAATATCATCGTTATAACCACGCACTTCTATAGGCTGATCCGCTTTATTAGGATAACGAATATAGCGAATATCAAGGCTAGGAAACGCCTGTTGAGCGGCTGTATAAGCTGTAGCTAAACTAATTGGCGATAGACCTTTACGAGGGCTTTGTTTTTTATACTTACTCAAGGCTGGTGGACTAGAGACATAGTGAGGTACCTTCGCGGTTTGCAGCCCATGTTCTACCAGATACCAAACCCCTGTGATGGCCATCACAGCAATAAACCATAAACTCCAAAGCCCTAACAGCTTATGCCAATCAGACCAACTACTACGTTTATCTAGGCTTAGCGCAGCAGGCTTTTTCATAAAGCCTTGCCACCAGCGCCGATACACATAAAAACTCGAAACCAATAAAATAACGAGTAAAATACTCAAACTGGTGACGATTAATTTACCCGTCCAGCCCATCGATAAGTTCATATGCCAGTTACGTAAAAACCGCGATATCCGCGCCCACTCTCCTTCACCGAGTAAGCGACCCGTTGCAGCATCTAAATATACAAAGCGAAATGAATCACCGACTTTAAGAGCCGCTTCAATGGCAAGGTAATCTTGCTTATGACGTTGGATATAAAGTAATTGAGCTTGCGGATAATGCTGATTAAGGGTGTTTTCGATAGCTAGGTAGTTAGTAGAGGCAGAAGAAGTTAATGCACGGTACTTAGCGTCTGTTAAGTACTCGAGTTCATGACTTAACGTAGCGAGTGTTCCCGATACGCAGGTAACAAAAAGCAGGACTCCAACAAAGAGTCCTGCCCAAGAATGTAAGTTAAACCAACTTTTAGCGTTCACACGCCACCATTAAAAGCTGTATTTAGCACTTAAATAAACACGACGTGGTTCACCAGGAAAGTGCCCTGTTCGTTCGATAAAGCCACTGCTTGCGTATTCTTTATCAAATAGGTTCTTAACTGATAGCTGCCATTGCCAGTTATCAACGGTTGTTTGCCACGCCATGTTGTAAACAGTGTAAGGTTTAACACGTTGACCGCCTAAACTAAGCTGTTCATCAACATAATCTAAGCCTGCAGAAATAGATGACGATAAGCTAGGTAGCTCATAGCGTGTCCATATACCTAGAGTATTTTGCGGCGCGTTAGCAAATTTATCGCTATCAGGAATTTGATTGGTAATACTGTCGTTTGCTTCAGTAATACGGGTATCATTATAAGCATAGCTTGCAGTCACTACCCAGCTATCAGTAATATCGCCAACTACCTCAAGTTCAAAACCCTTACTTTGTACTTCACCAACGGCAACTAAATCATCAACGCCGTCACCTGCAACATCACCTAATAAGCTAGGTTGTAGGATGTTTTCGCGGACAATATCGTACACAGCCATATTAACAGCAAGCGTGTCTGCTAATAGTTTGGTTCTTAAGCCTAACTCGTTAATACGGCTAGTCTCCGGCGAGAACGGACCGCCCTTTGCTGATTCCTGATTACTGGCACTTTGCGGCACAAAGCCTGTGCCATGCAGCGCATAAGGGAAGAACATATCGTTAATGTTATAGCTGGTACCAATACGGTAGGTTAAGTCGCTATCAGAAAACTCGGTTTGATTTAACAGATCTTTATCTTCAAAGCGGTCATATCTTAAACCAGCTGTTACACTCCAATTAGCGGTGATATCTAGTTGATCTTGCAAGTAGGCACCAAAGCGGGTGCTATTCGTTTTGCCAAGCCGTGGGGTAATACTATCAAGATCATAATCATCAGCAGAGGTTAAACCATACTCAGGGTTGTTAAGATCAAGTCCTGGTACTGGGCCACCTTTACTTTGTTGCGTAGCTGTACGGTAGACGCTTTCAAAATCATGTTCATACCAATCACTACCAAACAGCACTTGATGCTGCATATTAGCAAATGCAAACTCTGCAATCGCATTAGCTGTTAAGCTAAAGCCTTCGTTCTCACGTACTTGATCACGAAACTCACGATGGCTCCAATCAACAATACCGTCGTCATCTGTATCGACGAGGCCTCTTGGTTCATGATAGTTTTGCACTTCTTTGTTATCAAAATAACGTGCTGTGACATCTGTGCGCCAAACATCATTAAACTCATGTTTTAAAGTTGCCTGATAGACATGGGCTTCAACATTTTGAAAGTCTGTCGCCTCGTTATGATTCCAGCTAATATCAGTTAGAAAATTGCCATTATCATCAGCAGGTACACCACGTAAACGTGCCCCCCCCAACTCTTGCTCTATATAGGTATACTGAGTGGTTAATTCGGTTGCACTGTTCATAAGCCACGTATAACCAAGATCTACAATGGTATTATCGCTGCTAGTATTAGCACGGAATGGCTTTTCAGTATCACGGTAAAGACCAACACGGTAAGCATGATTATCAAGTGATTCACTCAAGGTTCCTGTGCTTTCTAATGCACCACTGAAGAAGTCATCATTACCTACTTCAACTTCAATACTGTGTTCACTGGTGAATTTAGGCTTCTTAGTTACATAGTTAATAATACCACCCGGATTACCGCTACCGTATATAGCGCCAGCAGGTCCTTTTAACACCGCAACTTGTTCAATATTAAATAATTGCGGCACAGCAAAGCCATTGAAAGGGTCGCCCTTTACACCGTCATATAAAATCTCATCTTGGCGAAAACCACGGAATGTCACGCCCGAGTAACTAAAGGCATTAACACCAGCAATATTGCTATAAAGATCGGTAATTTGGCGAGCAGCCTGATCGCTAATCAGCTCCTGCGGCAAAATTTGAATTGACTGAGGAATTTTCTCTAACGGTGTATTAGTACGAGTAGCAAAGCTAGACTCGGTTGGGCGATATAAAGAAAACGCACGGCCAACAACTTCTATTTTTTCGAGTTCTTTTGAATCATTTTGATCCGAAGTAGTCACTTCAGTTTGAGCATGGGCAACGCCCGAAAAACCAGCAGCAAGTGCAATAAAAACAGCAGAAAGACGCATAATAAAAAACGATAAGATTTAGAATGCGCAACATGGTAATGAATATAGTTATCATTTTCAATGAGTGTTTATTATTAATTAAAGCTAAATAAAGTATTACTTACATCAGACTTTTGCTACCTCATTACTCAAACAGCTATTCGCATGAAATTAAGCCATAGGTTACAATAGAGCCAGCATTCATTCTTTTATTGGCATTATTTCATCGCATGATTAATCAAGACACAATTGCAGCACAAGCGACCGCACCAGGACGTGGTGGGGTTGGTATTATTCGCGTCTCTGGTAGCTTAGCTAAAACAGTGGCAGAACAGATTATTGGCCGTTGTCCTAAAACGCGTTACGCAGACTATGTACCATTTAAAAGCTTGAGCGGTGAACAGCTTGACCAAGGTATTGCTATTTACTTCCAAGGGCCAAATTCATTTACCGGCGAAGACGTACTAGAACTACAAGGTCACGGCGGCCCTGTCGTATTAGATATGCTATTAAAAGAAATTAGCCAAATTGACGGTGTACGTTTAGCAAAACCAGGTGAGTTCTCTGAGCGCGCATTTATGAATGATAAGCTTGATTTAACTCAAGCAGAGGCAATTGCCGATTTAATTAATGCAACCAGTGAACAGGCAGCAAAAAGCGCCCTCCAATCACTGCAAGGTGAATTCTCTAAACATATTGAAACGCTGGTGGAGAAAGTCATTCACCTACGTATGTATGTTGAAGCTGCAATTGATTTTCCTGATGAAGAAATCGACTTTTTATCAGACGGTAAAGTATCAACAGATCTCAATGCCATTATTGATCAGTTAGAGAATGTAACTCAGCAAGCTAAACAAGGTAGCATCATGCGTGAAGGTATGCGTGTTGTTATTGCGGGTCGCCCTAACGCAGGTAAATCAAGCCTACTTAATGCGTTAGCTGGCCGTGATGCAGCCATCGTTACCGAAATAGCCGGTACAACACGTGACGTTTTACGCGAACATATCCACATTGATGGTATGCCACTACATATTATTGATACCGCAGGCCTACGTGAAAGCCCAGATAAAGTAGAACAAATTGGTATTGAACGCGCATGGGATGAAATTAACCAAGCCGATCGCGTACTATTTATGTTAGACGGCACTGATACATCAGCCACTGACCCTCATGATATTTGGCCAGAGTTTATGGCCAAGTTACCAGAGGGTATGGGTGTTACTGTGATCCGAAATAAAGCCGATATTTCCGGTGAAAATGTCGGTATGGATGAACATGATCAATATCCGGTGATCCGTTTGAGTGCTAAAAATGCAGAGGGTATAGAGTTAGTTCGTACTCACTTAAAGGCATGTATAGGTTTCCAAGGTGCCACAGAAGGTGGATTTATGGCACGCCGTCGTCACTTAGATGCACTTGATCATGCTGCCTATCATTTAAACACAGGCAAAGAGCAATTAGAGATGCATATTGCTGGTGAGATCTTGGCTGAAGAATTACGCCTAACTCAACAGTTCTTAAATGAGATAACGGGTGAATTTACCTCTGATGACTTGCTTGGGAAAATCTTTAGTTCGTTCTGTATCGGTAAATAAATTCCGGTCATCAATATTATAAAAAAGAGTCGCAAGACTCTTTTTTTGTTTTTAGTCCAGTAATCAATTATCGGTTCAGGCCCGAAACCAGCCAGTAATAAACCTCATATCAATTAGTCTAGCGATGTCATTAAACGGAGGACATCATGGACAAATATCAACTCTTTCACCAATTACACCACCAGCATGGGGGCTTTGTACTCGCTAATGCATGGGATCTTAGTTCAGCACAATTCATCCAAGCTGCGGGAGCTAAAGCCGTAGCAACAACCAGCTGGGGAATTGCTGCCAGTTTAGGGTTAGCTGATGGTGAAAACATCTCTTTTCAAACTCAGTTAGCGCTGATTAAAAGCTTAACCGAACACCTTCATATTCCACTCTCTGTCGATATAGAGTCAGGCTACAGTAACGATCCGCTGCAAATTAGCGAAAACGTTTTAGCGTTAGCAAGATTAGGAGTTGTAGGCATCAACATAGAGGACTCAGATAAAGACACTAACGCGCTGAGATCTACCGAGCTGCAATGCACTATTATTAGTGAAATAAAGAAAGTACTTAACGAAAATGGCTTCGGTGATTTATTTATAAACGCCAGAACCGATACCTACTTTGTTAGTGACTCCCCTTTTCAAGCAACATTAAAGCGAGCAAAAGCGTATCAAGATGCAGGTGCTGACGGTCTGTTTGTGCCCGGCTTAACTAACATAGAGCACATAACCAGCTTAGCTAACACAATAGATATGCCATTAAATGTGATGGCAATGAGCAATTTTAACTCAGCAAAAGCCGCTTTCGCTGGTGGTGCAAAACGGTTTTCATTGGGTAATTCGCTCTATGATCTAGTCGGTAATACGATAAAAACCAGTTTAACTCAGATCGAAAACTAACTTAGCGAGCTAAAAAATCAGATCAAAACAGCTTTTAAGATCGAATTTAGCTAAAAATGTTATCCACATTTGGGGCTTTTTTAGATCTAAAGGCTGATTTGATCATAAAAAAACGCGAAAATTTGAATTTATTTTCATACAACAGCCCTTTTTGATAACTAATTTTCTTAAAAACAGCCTTTATTAGCGCTTATTTAAGTTTTTTTCGATCTATTTTATTGATCGCAAATTGCAAACCGATCGTTATCAACAAGCGATCTATCCACAAAACGATCATACTCACTATTTTTATCAGATCTGAAAATTTAAGCGCTTACACATAATTAAAGATCAACAACTTAGCAAAGTTATACAGTTTCCAATATTTAGCTTGATCAGAACTTTCCCCAAATTTATTAACAGCTTGATCAAAGGGTTTGATTTATGAATAAAAATAAAAAACCATTAAAAACAGTAAATTATAAAAAACATTGAATTAAAGCTGTCATTTTAAGCAGAAAAACTTATTCAGATCGTAATTCAACGCTTTACTCACACCCTAACTTAGTTATCATGTGGCCACTTATTTCTATACATGATCAATCACATGCAATCAGTAAATATCATCGTTGGCAGCCAAATGGGATCTGCAGAATACGTGGCAGAGCAACTAGCAGAAGCCCTTGAACAACAAGGGATCCAAGTACAGCTTCATGAACAGCCTGTATTTGATGATATTGATCAGCAAGATACTATTTGGTTGTTATGTACTTCTACATACGGCGCTGGAGACTACCCAGAGAACCTACTGCCGTTTGTTGAGTCTATTAACCAACAGGCTGATCTTAAAGGATTAAACTACAGTGTGATCGGATTAGGTGACACTAGTTACGACACCTATAATTATGCAGGCCGTAATCTAGATGAGTTATTAGCTAATAAAGGCGCAAACCGCGTGGCAGAACGCTTAGAGCTAAATATTCTTGATGAAGCATTGCCAGAAGACACGGCATTAGCCTGGTTACCAAGCTGGATCGAATCAACAGGGCTCAATTAAGCCGATCGGTATTGATCGTTGTTATAAAAGTTACCCACAATTTACTGATAATTTAGATCAGATTGTGGATAAACACTGATCTAACTGCGATTTTAACCTAGTTTATCCCTTGGATAAGATCCAATCGATATTGACCTGTGTATAAATAGCCCTTTTGATCAAAGCTTTTACGCGGGAAGATCCGATCATATTAACACCTTTAGATCTGCGGTAAGATCATGTTTTAAATAGTAAAGCGAACATTATCAACAGATCTAGCCGTTACTAGTAGTAAGAGTAATAAAAGATCTCTTTAAAAGATCCTTTATATTATTAGAGATCACCCACTTAGATCTTGAGCACTGTTTAATCATTTATCTTCTCTAAATTTCTAGGTAGAATACGCTCCCTTTACAAAGTTTTGCTGGTCGATTAAGTAGGATCCCATAAATGATTTTTCACGAACGTTTTGATGTTATTGTTGTAGGTGGTGGACATGCAGGTACTGAAGCTGCATTAGCATCTGCTCGCATGGGCATGAATACCCTATTGCTAACTCATAATATGGATACCCTTGGTCAAATGTCTTGTAATCCGGCAATTGGCGGTATTGGTAAAGGCCATTTAGTTAAAGAGATCGATGCACTTGGTGGTGCAATGGCTCAGGCTATTGATAAAGGCGGTATTCAATTTCGTACTTTAAACTCATCTAAAGGCCCTGCTGTACGTGCTACACGTGCACAAGCTGACCGTGCTTTATATAAAGCAGCTATTCAACATACTTTACAACATCAAGAAAACTTAAAGATCTTCCAACAATCATGTGACGATCTAATCGTTGAAGGTGATCGAGTAATCGGTGTTGTAACGCAAATGGGTCTTCGTTTTAGCGCGCCTTCTGTGGTTCTTACTGTAGGTACTTTCTTAGGTGGTCAGATCCATATTGGTTTAGAGAACTTCAAAGGCGGTCGTGCCGGTGATCCACCTTCAATTGCACTTGCTGAGCGTTTACGTGAATTACCTTTCCGTGTTGATCGCTTAAAAACAGGCACGCCTCCTCGTATTGATGCGCGAACTGTTGATTTTAGCAAGATGCAAGAACAGCCTGGTGATACCCCTACGCCTGTATTCTCATTTATGGGTAAACAATCGGATCACCCACAGCAGATCCCGTGTTACATTACTTATACAAATGAAAAAACACATGATGTGATCCGCAATAACTTACATCGCTCACCTATGTATTCAGGTGTAATTGAAGGTATTGGTCCACGTTACTGCCCTTCAATCGAAGATAAGATCGTACGTTTTGCTGATAAAGACAAACATCAAATCTTTGTTGAACCTGAAGGTTTAACATCATACGAATTATATCCAAATGGTATTTCTACGAGTTTACCGTTTGATGTACAGCTTGAAATTGTGCAATCAATCACTGGTTTTGAAAATGCACATATTTGTCGTCCTGGTTATGCGATTGAGTATGACTTCTTTGATCCGCGCGACTTAAAGCAATCATTAGAAACTAAGTTTATTAATGGTTTATTCTTCGCAGGACAAATCAATGGTACAACCGGTTACGAAGAAGCTGGCGCGCAAGGTTTAATTGCGGGTATGAATGCGGCATTACAAGTACAAGGTAAAGAGTCATGGACACCTCGCCGTGATGAAGCATACACAGGTGTACTCATTGACGACCTAGCAACATTAGGTACTAAAGAACCGTACCGTATGTTTACTAGCCGTGCTGAATACCGTTTATTACTTCGTGAAGATAATGCCGACATTCGTTTAACTGAAAAAGGCCGTGAACTTGGCTTAGTTGACGATGCTCGTTGGGCTGCATTTAACGAAAAAATGGAAATCATCGAAAAAGAAACGCAACGTTTAAAAGAAACATGGATCCACAAAGATCATGTTGCTGTTAATCAAGTAAACGCGTTATTAAAAACACCACTGACTCGTGAAGCGAGCCTTGAAGATCTGATCCGTCGTCCTGAAATTCGTTATAACGACTTAATGGCAATCGATGGTTTAGGTTCTGAGTTTGATAACCAAGCTGCACTTGAGCAAGTTGAGATCCATACTAAGTACGCAGGCTATATTGCTCGTCAGCAAGATGAGATCAATAAGCAGCTACGTCATGAACAAACTGTATTACCAAAAGACTTTGATTATTCAACTGTTTCTGGTTTATCAAATGAGGTTATCGCAAAGCTTACTGATAGTCGTCCAGATACAATTGGCCAAGCGTCACGTATTTCAGGTATCACCCCTGCTGCTATTTCGCTATTATTAGTCTATCTGAAAAAGCAAGGCTTACTGCGCAAGACTGCGTAGTTGGTGAGGAATACAGTGTTACAACAACAATTAACTTCGCTGTTAGCGCAAACTGATATTGCGCTAACAGAAAAACAGCAACAACAACTTGTGCAATATGTTGAATTATTAGACAAGTGGAACAAAGCGTATAACTTAACCTCTGTTCGTTTACCTGAAGAAATGATGGTTAAACATATTATGGATAGCTTAGTTGTTGCACCACACCTTAAAGGCAAACATTACATTGATGTAGGTACGGGTCCTGGTTTACCGGGTATCGTATTAGCCATCGCTTTACCTGATACACAATTTGTATTGTTAGATAGTTTAGGTAAACGCGTACGCTTTTTGATGCAGGTAAAACATGCACTTGGTCTTGAAAATGTAACCCCAGTGCAGTCTAGAGTTGAAGAATATCAACCAAGTGTTAAATTAGATGGTGTATTAAGTCGTGCATTCGCCTCTTTACAAGATATGGTTGACTGGTGTGCGCACTTGATTGATCATTCAGGTAAATTTATCGCCTTAAAAGGCGTATTTCCGAGCGAAGAACTAGACTCATTACCTAAAGGTATTAAGTTTGATGAAAAAATCAGCTTGGAAGTACCTGAGTTAGATGCGCAAAGACATCTAATCATTCTATCTAAAGACTAGGGATCAGAGCACTGTGGCAAAAGTCATCGCATTAGCAAACCAAAAAGGTGGTGTTGGTAAAACAACCACCGCTGTGAATCTCGCGGCATCGATGGCCGCGACGAAGCGTAAAGTGTTATTAATCGATCTTGATCCGCAAGGAAACGCTACCATGGGTAGTGGTGTCGATAAATACGGTGATGTTGCGACTATTTACGATTTATTGATTGAAGAAACACCAATCGAGGAAGTGATCAATAAAGAAACCTCAGGTGAGTATCACTTAATTGCTGCTAATGGCGATGTGACTGCCGCTGAAGTTAAACTAATGGAATTGTTTGCTCGTGAAGTGCGTTTACGTAATGCGCTTGAACAAATTCAAGACCAATACGATTTCATTTTTATCGACTGCCCGCCTTCACTTAACATGCTTACTGTTAATGCCATGGCTGCCGCAGATTCGATTTTAGTTCCGATGCAATGTGAGTATTATGCCCTTGAAGGTTTAACGGCATTAATGGATACCATTACTCAGCTATCTAAGCTAGTAAATCCAGCGTTAACAATTGAAGGGATTTTGCGCACCATGTATGATCCGCGCAATCGCCTTGCAAATGATGTATCAGAACAACTCAAACAACATTTTGGCGATAAAGTATATCGTACCGTTATACCACGTAATGTACGTTTAGCAGAAGCGCCGAGTTTTGGTGCCCCTGCCATGTATTATGACCGTGCATCAAGTGGTGCTAAAGCTTACTTAGCCCTAGCCGGCGAAATGTTACGTAGAAAAGAGAAAACATCTTCAGCAGTAGCCTAACTTCGAGGTAAAAAAATAACATGTCTGCTAAAAAACGCGGTTTAGGCCGAGGACTCGACGCTTTATTAAGTTCATCAAAACCTGCCCCAAGTGCAAATAATCAGCAACAAGCGACAGTAACACCAGAGCAAGTCTCTGAAGTAGTTGCAGAGCAAAGCAAAGGTGAGCTGCAAAAATTAGCGATTGAGTTTTTACAATCGGGTAAATATCAACCGCGTAAAGACATGTCTGAAGAAGCGCTAGAAGAGTTAGCCAGCTCAATTCGTGCTCAAGGCATCATTCAGCCAATTGTTGTGCGCCAAATTGGTGCAGACAAATATGAAATTATTGCTGGTGAACGTCGTTGGCGTGCTGCTCAACTTGCAAAATTAGATGCTGTTCCATGTATCATCAAAGATGTGCCAGATGAAGCAGCCGTTGCAATCGCATTGATTGAAAATATCCAACGTGAAGACCTAAACGCGATGGAAGAAGCGATTGCATTAAATCGTTTACTTAACGAATTTGAACTCACTCATCAACAAGTCGCCGAAGCTGTTGGTAAATCGCGTACGACTGTGACTAATTTACTACGTCTAAATAACCTTAACGAAGATGTTAAAATCTTGTTAGAGCATGGCGACATCGAAATGGGTCATGCACGTTGTTTATTGGCACTTGAAGGCGAAGCGCAGTCAGATGCTGCTAGATTAGCCGTTGCTAAAGCGTTGACTGTTCGTGAAACTGAGAAATTAGTTCGCTCTATTTTAGAACCAGCTCCGAAAAAAGAAGTGCAAGAAAAAGATCCGGATGTCAAACAGTTAGAACAAAAACTTGCTGAAAATTTAGGCGCCAAAGTAGAAATAAACTACAATAAAAAAGGCAAAGGCAAACTGGTTATCTCTTATACAACTCTTGATGAGTTGGATGGCATTTTAAGCCGTATAAATTAAGACTATTCCCGTCATTAATTAATAACATGTCCAAAAAGAGACATTTGTGGTGTTTTTGCACTACAAAGGGTCGACTCAAGTTGCAAAACTGGTAGGAATCAGTATAATTTCGCCAGTTTTCATACCCTGACAATTTAACGTTCTAAAGGTTAACAAAACGTGACTAATAGGTTAGCAAGGCCGTATAGGCTTGCCGCATTTAAATTAATTTGTCTTCAGGGTATCGTAGCATTAATCGCTGCAGTAATTGTTTTTATAGGTTGGGGAGTCAATGCCGGCCAGTCAGCGCTTGCTGGCGGAGCTGTTGCACTACTCCCTAATTTTGTATTTGCTGTCTATGCATTCCGTTATATGGGTGCAAGTCGAGTAAATCAAGTGTATGCCTCGCTAAAGCGCGGCAACGGATTAAAATTTATGCTAACAATCGTTTTGTTTGCACTGATACTGAAGTCTTACACGGTCGTTTTATTACCGTTTTTCTGTGTTTATGTATTGGTGTTATTTAGCGGATTGTTTGCGCCCGTTTTTTTTAATCATTAACTTTTGGGATATAACATGGCTGCAGAAGAAGTAACTCTATCAAGCCATATTCAGCACCACTTAACTAACGCTAAGATGTGCTCGACCGACGCTGGTCTTGCCTTCAACAAAGCGTGTGCAGACAGTGGTTTCTGGACATGGAATATAGATACCCTCGCATGGTCAATCGGTCTAGGTCTTGTATTTTTATGGATCTTCCGTAGTGCCGCTAAGAAAGCAAATACCGGTGTACCTGGTAAATTTCAGTGTTTCATTGAAATGATCGTTGAGTTCGTTGGCGACAACGTACGTGACACATACCATGGTAAAAGCGCATTAATCGCTCCATTAGCTCTAACGATTTTCGTTTGGGTGTTCTTAATGAACTTAATGGACTTGATTCCGGTTGATTTCCTACCTGCATTCGCTGGCTTCGTTGGCGAGCAAGCATTTGGTATGGATTCTCACGACGTTTACATGAAGATTGTACCTACCACAGACATCAACATGACTGCTGCACTTGCTATTGGTGTATTCATTCTGATGATCGGTTACGCAATCAAAATCAAAGGGATTGGCGGATTCTTAGCTGAATTAACGCTTCACCCGTTTAGCTCTAATAACAAGCTAGCGATGGTGTTCTTAATCCCATGTAACTTATTACTAGAAACAATCGCTTTAGTTGCTAAGCCGTTCTCGTTAGCACTGCGTTTATTCGGTAACTTATATGCTGGTGAGTTGATTTTCATCTTGATCGGCGCAGTTGGTTTAATGCAACTACCGTTGCACTTTATTTGGGCTGTATTCCACATCTTAGTAATCGTACTGCAAGCATTCGTATTCATGATGCTTACAATCGTATACCTAAGCATGGCAAGCTCAGATAATCACTAATTTTTTACACTTTTAAATTTTAACTTTAATTTACAATTGAAACTTTGGAGAAAAAAATGGAACTAATGATTGGTCTTAAGTACATCGCTGTTGCTCTACTTATCGGCTTCGGTGCAATCGGTACTGCTATCGGCTTCGGTAACATGGGTGGTAAATTCCTAGAAGCTTGTGCACGTCAACCTGAACTTGCACCTTCATTACAAGTTAAGATGTTCATCCTTGCTGGTCTAATCGATGCCGTAGCTATGATCGGTGTTGGTATCGCAATGGTATTGTTGTTCGTACTTTAATATTATTTTTTGAACAGCTTACTATTTTAAGGAGGAGCGGTCGTGAACTTAACAGCCACTCTTATCGGTGAATTAATTGCATTTACGGTTTTCGTACTTTTCTGTATGAAATACGTATGGCCACCACTAAATGGTGCAATTGAAGCTCGCCAGAAGAAAATCGAAGATGGTTTAGCTGCCTCTGATAGAGCCGAAAAAGACTTAGAACTTGCGCAAAAGAAAGCTGCTGAGCAGCTTAAAGAGGCAAAAGCTCAAGCGGCTGATATCATTGAACAAGCTAAAAAGCGTGCCACGCTAATCGTTGACGAAGAAACTGTTCGTGGTCAACAAGAGCGTGAAAAAATTATTGCTCAAGGGCACTCTGAAATCGAAGCAGAGCGTAACCGTGTAACAGAAGAACTACGTAAACAAGTAGCGACGCTGGCAGTGGTTGGTGCTGAGAAGATTTTAGAGCGCGAAATCAATCAAGCCGCACACAGTGACATCGTTGAAAAACTTGTCGCTGAGCTGTAATTAGGAGGGTATGAGCATGTCTGAATTGGCTACTATCGCTCGCCCATACGCTAAAGCGGCTTTTGAACTTGCCGTTGAAAAAGGCACTGTTGAAAGTTGGAACGACATGCTGTTCTTTGCTGGCCACGTTGCCAGCAACGAGCAAGCCGCTGCCGCGCTAGCTGGGTTGCCTACTGCTACTGAACAAGCAGATCTGTTTATCAAGATCTGTGCAGAGCAGCTCAACGAACAAGGTCAGAACCTAATCAAGGTGATGGCTGAAAATGGACGTTTAGTTGCACTGCCTGCTGTTGCTGAGTTATTCGCTGAATTTAAAGCGGACTACGACAAAGAAATCGACGTTGACGTGATTTCTGCAACACCGCTTGCTGCTGAGCAGCAAGCAACATTGGTAGCGGCACTTGAAAAACGTTTCGCACGCAAAGTTAAGCTGAATTGTAGTGAAGATACTACAGTTGTTGGCGGTCTTATCATTAAGGCGGGTGACACTGTAATCGACGGCTCAGTACGTGGCAAATTAGCCCGCTTAGCTACATCACTACAATCGTAATTGGGAAAAAGAGCATGCAACTTAATTCCACTGAAATTTCAGATCTGATCAAACAACGTATTGAGCAGTTCGAAGTTGTAAGTGAAGCTCGTAACGAAGGTACTATCGTATCTGTTACTGACGGTATCATCCGCATCCACGGTCTTGCTGACTGTATGCAAGGTGAGATGATCGAGCTTCCTGGCAACCGTTATGCTATCGCACTAAACCTTGAGCGTGACTCAGTAGGTGCTGTAGTAATGGGTCCTTACGCTGACCTTAAAGAAGGCGTAAAAGTTAAATCAACTGGTCGTATCCTAGAGGTTCCTGTTGGTCGTGGTCTACTTGGTCGTGTTGTTAACACACTAGGTGCACCTATCGACGGTAAAGGCGCTTTAGATAACGACGGTTTTGAACCTGTTGAGAAAATCGCACCAGGCGTTATCGAACGTCAATCAGTAGATGAGCCAGTACAAACTGGTTATAAATCTATCGATGCGATGATCCCAGTAGGTCGTGGTCAACGTGAGCTTGTGATCGGTGACCGCCAAACTGGTAAAACTGCATTAGCAATCGATGCTATCATCAACCAAAAAGGTACAGGCGTTAAGTGTGTGTACGTTGCAGTTGGTCAAAAAGCATCTACTATCGCTAACGTAGTACGTAAGTTAGAAGAGCACGGTGCATTAGAAAACACGATTGTTGTTGTTGCATCAGCTTCTGAATCTGCGGCACTTCAGTACCTAGCACCATTCTCTGGTTGTACTATGGGTGAATACTTCCGTGACCGTGGTGAAGACGCGCTAATCGTATATGATGATTTATCTAAGCAAGCTGTTGCTTACCGTCAAATCTCATTACTACTTAAGCGTCCACCAGGCCGTGAAGCATACCCAGGTGACGTATTCTACCTTCACTCACGTCTTCTAGAGCGTGCATCACGTGTAAACGCTGATTACGTTGAGAAGTTCACTAATGGTGAAGTGAAAGGTAAAACAGGTTCATTGACGGCATTGCCAATCATTGAAACTCAAGGCGGCGACGTTTCTGCGTTCGTACCGACAAACGTTATCTCTATCACCGATGGTCAGATCTTCTTAGAAACTGACTTATTCAACTCAGGTATCCGTCCAGCTGTTAACGCTGGTATCTCGGTATCTCGTGTTGGTGGTGCAGCGCAAACTAAAATCGTTAAGAAACTAGGTGGTGGTATCCGTCTAGCGTTAGCTCAGTACCGTGAATTAGCTGCGTTCTCGCAGTTCGCGTCTGACCTTGACGATGCAACACGTGCTCAATTAGAGCATGGTGAGCGCGTAACAGAGCTAATGAAGCAGAAACAGTACGCACCAATGTCTGTTGCTGAAATGTCTCTGTCGCTATTTGCTGCTGAAAAAGGCTACCTAAAAGACATCGAAATCGCGAAAATCATGGATTTCGAAGCTGGCCTAATTTCTTATGCAAACAGCACATACGCAGAGCTAATGGCTCAAATCAATGAAACTGGTAACTACAACGCTGAGATTGAAGCTCAACTTAAAGAACTTCTAGAGAAGTTCAAGTCGACGCAAACTTGGTAATTTAGTTATGAATGGTGAGCTTTAGGCAACTAAAGCCCACCTGATTCGGAGAGAGAGTCATGGCCAGCGGAAAAGAGATTAAAAGCAAGATCGGGAGTATCAAGAATACTCAAAAGATCACCAGCGCAATGGAAATGGTTGCTGCGTCTAAAATGAAAAAAGCGCAGGAACGTGTGGCGTCAAGCCGTCCATACGCTGAAAACTTACGCCAAGTGATTGGTCGTGTTGCTCAAGCAAATCTTGATTTTACTCACCCTTTCTTAGAAGAGCGTGAAGTAAAACGAGTTGGTTATATTGTTATCTCTACTGACCGTGGTCTATGTGGTGGCTTGAACTCAAACGAGTTCAAAAAAGTTGCCCTAGATGTTAAAGCGTGGAAAGAAAAAGGCGTTGAAGCTGAATTTACTACTTTAGGTAGCAAAGCAGCTGGCTTTTTCCAACGTTTTGGCGGTAAGTTAGTCGCTAAAAAAGCGAACTTAGGAGATACACCTTCACTACAAGACGTTATTGGTCCTGTAAAGACAATGCTAGATGCATACTCTGAAGGTAAAATTGACCGCTTATACGTAGTATTTAACAAGTTCGTTAATACTATGAAGCAAGAGCCAACAATCGATCAGTTACTCCCTTTGCCAAAAGCTGAAGAAGAAGTATCTCAACATTCTTGGGATTACTTATATGAGCCAAACCCAGAAGCGATTTTAGAAGCTCTGTTAGTACGCTTTATTGAGTCTCAAGTATACCAAGGTGTAGTTGAGAACGCTGCCTCTGAACAGGCTGCCCGTATGGTTGCAATGAAAGCTGCAACTGATAACGCAGGCGACCTTATGGATGAGTTACAGCTTGTTTATAACAAGGCTCGTCAAGCTGCAATCACACAAGAAATTAGTGAGATTGTTGGCGGTTCGGCAGCAGTTTAACGCTTCGGCAAAGTTTAATGAGAGGAATAGACATGAGTTTAGGTAAGGTCGTCCAAATTATCGGCGCCGTTGTGGATATCGAATTTCCACAAGACAACGTGCCAGCCGTATATGACGCACTAAAAGTAACAGATGGCGACTTAGCTGGTTTAACTTTAGAAGTTCAACAACAGCTAGGTGGCGGTGTGGTACGTGGTATCGCACTTGGTACTACTGACGGTTTACGTCGTGGTACTGCAGTAGAAGGTACAGGTCAGCCAATCCACGTTCCAGTAGGTACGAAGACACTAGGTCGTATCATGGACGTATTAGGTAACCCTATTGATGAAGCTGGTCCAATTGGTGAAGAAGAGCGTATGTCTATTCACCGTGCAGCACCTTCTTATGAAGAACAATCAAGTTCAGTAGAACTTTTAGAGACTGGTATCAAGGTAATCGACCTTGTATGTCCATTCGCTAAAGGTGGTAAAGTTGGTCTATTCGGTGGTGCCGGTGTTGGTAAAACCGTAAACATGATGGAACTTATCCGTAACATCGCAATCGAGCACAGCGGTTACTCAGTATTCGCAGGTGTTGGTGAGCGTACTCGTGAGGGTAATGACTTCTACCATGAGATGAACGACTCAAACGTACTAGACAAAGTATCTCTAGTATACGGTCAAATGAATGAGCCACCGGGTAACCGTTTACGCGTAGCGTTAACTGGTCTTACTATGGCAGAGAAGTTCCGTGACGAAGGTCGTGACGTACTTTTCTTCGTTGATAACATCTACCGTTATACTCTAGCGGGTACAGAGGTATCAGCACTTCTAGGTCGTATGCCTTCAGCAGTAGGTTACCAACCAACTCTTGCTGAAGAAATGGGTGTACTTCAAGAGCGTATCGCATCTACTAAGACGGGTTCAATCACTTCAATCCAAGCGGTATACGTACCTGCGGATGACTTAACTGACCCATCTCCAGCAACAACGTTTGCTCACTTAGATGCAACAGTAGTACTTTCTCGTGATATCGCTTCACTTGGTATCTACCCTGCGGTAGACCCACTTGATTCATCTTCACGTCAACTTGACCCATTAGTAATCGGTCAAGAGCACTACGATACAGCGCGTGGCGTTCAAACAGTTCTTCAACGTTATAAAGAACTTAAAGACATCATCGCAATCCTAGGTATGGACGAGCTTTCTGACGAAGATAAGCAAGTTGTATCTCGTGCACGTAAAATCCAGCGTTTCCTATCTCAGCCGTTCTTCGTTGCTGAAGTATTCACAGGCGCGCCTGGTAAATACGTGTCACTTAAAGACACAATTGCTGGCTTCAAAGGTATCTTAAACGGTGAGTTTGATGATATGCCAGAGCAAGCGTTCTACATGGTTGGCTCTATTGAAGAAGCTCAAGAAAAAGCCAAAAGCATGTAATTAGGAGGGTAGTATGGCGGCTATGACTGTACATCTTGACGTAGTAAGCGCAGAAGAGAGCTTGTTCTCTGGTCTGGTTGAATCGATTCAAGTGAGTGGTAGTGAAGGTGACCTTGGTGTTAACTATGGTCACGCTCCATTATTAACTGCCCTAAAACCTGGTATGGTACGTTTAGTTAAGCAATTTGGTCACGAAGACGTGATGTATATTGCTGGCGGCACGCTAGAAGTTCAACCGGATCGCATCACGATTCTTGCAGATACTGCAGTACGTGGTGAAGACCTAGACGAGCAAGCGGCTGAAAAAGCTAAACGTGATGCTGAAGAGCAAATGGCGAATACGTCAACTGCTGAGTTAGATTATCAACAAGCTGCAGTGCAACTTGCTGAAGCAATCGCTCAACTTCGCGTAATTCAACAATTACGTAAAAAGTAAGCCTACTCGGTTTTCGAAAAGCCCACTCAACGTGGGCTTTTTTGTGCCTAAAATTCACCGCTTAGCGCCCTACTTTATATTTATACTTATATCCTTCATCAAAGCTCGCTACAATAGTGTAAATTAATAGTGAATAGCTGTTTCATTCAAGGTTCAGTCCAACACATTAGGATTGCGTATTTACACATGATGTGACTTACACAACTTTGTATGTTTCCCAGAACTCACAAAATATTGCACACCTAAAACAAAGAAAGAAGGATATTGTTTTAATGTCTCTGACTACCGTTATTCTTGCTGCGGGTAAAGGCACCCGTATGCGCTCTGCTCTACCTAAGGTATTACACAAAGTTGCTGGCAAACCTATGGTTCAGCACGTTATTGATAATGCCACTGCCCTTGGCGCTCGTGAAACAAATCTTGTTTATGGTCATGGCCGTGAGCAGCTTCAAGAAGCCCTATCGCACAACCAAGTAAACTGGGTATTACAAGAAGAACAACTCGGTACGGGTCATGCTGTCGCTGTTGCTAAAGAACACATTGCCGATGATGACACCGTATTAATTCTCTATGGTGATGTGCCACTAACAAAACGCGCGACCTTAGAAAAACTACTTGCTGCGACTCCAGAAAAAGGCTTAGCAGTATTAACGGTTACCTTAGATGACCCATCAGGTTATGGCCGAATGATCCGTGAAAATGGCAAGCTAGTAGGTATTATCGAACAAAAAGATGCTTCACCTGAGCAACTTGCGATTAAAGAAATCAATACCGGTATTATGGCTGCTAATGGTGCGCTACTTAAACGTTGGTTAGGTAACCTATCTAACAACAATGCCCAAGGTGAATACTACCTAACAGACATTGTTGCTATGGCACACAGTGAAGGGGTTGAAATTACTTCTGCACAGCCTGAGCATCCGATGGAAGTTGAAGGTGCTAATAATCGCGTACAACTTTCAGCGCTTGAACGTGCATACCAAGCATGGCAAGCTGAAGAGCTAATGCTAAACGGCGCAACACTTGCTGATCCTGCTCGTATTGATGTACGTGGTGAAGTAACGACTGGCGAAGACGTACTGATCGACGTTAATGTTATTTTCGAAGGTAAAGTAACGCTTGGTAATAACGTACAAATTGGCCCAAATTGCGTACTTAAAGATTGTACTATCGGCGATAACGTTGTTATTAAAGCTAACTCACTTGTTGAAGAAGCCAGTGTTGCTGCTAAATGTACTTTAGGCCCATATGCCCGCCTTCGCCCTGGTGCGATTATGGAAGAAGACTCGCACATTGGTAACTTCGTTGAGATGAAAAAGACTCGCTTAGGGAAAGGCTCAAAAGCAAACCACCTAACCTACTTAGGCGACACTGAAGTTGGCGAAAAAGTTAATATTGGCGCAGGGACTATTACTTGTAACTATGATGGCGTAAATAAATCAAAAACCATTATTGGAGATAACGCCTTTATCGGTTCTAATTCATCACTGGTGGCCCCTGTTAATATTGGCTCAATGGCAACGATTGGCGCAGGCTCTGTTATCACTAATACTGTTGAAGATGATCAGCTGGCAGTCGCTCGTGGTAAACAACGTAACCTTACTGGTTGGAAGCGCCCAACTAAAAAGTAATGAGCTACCCTACTAATTTATAAATAAAAAGCGAGTTTATACTCGCTTTTTTTATGACTAAATTTTGTTCTCATAAAAGTGCCATATAGTTGTAATGCCTGCGTGTTGTAATTGCCTCAATACAACTCCAAGGAAAAATAATAATGTTAAAAAGATCAATTATTGCGCTATCACTTTTAACCATTCTTTCTGGCTGCTCATTAGACGGTGACGACGGCAAAGACGGCCTACAAGGTGAACAAGGTCCTGCAGGTCAAAATGGTACTAATGGAACTGATGGGGTAAATGGCACCGATGCAAACGCTGCTTTAACTATAAATCTTATCGGCCGTGCAGTGCTGAACGTAGAAAGCCCTGAAGGTGCTGCGGAAATTGTTGCTTACCAAGCATCTAAACAACGAATTTTTGCTATCAATAGTTCCGGTGATTCTGCGGTCGTTAATATCATGAAAGCCGATAGCTTTGACCGTGCAGCTTTAGTTAAAGATAACGAAGGGGTTATAAACGGCACTAATTTAAGCTCAGAGATTACCCTTGCACTTAATGAGCACAGTGTGGGTGATGCAAACAGTATCGCGATTGATGCTAATAATGAACTTTTAGCCGTTGCAATGGCAGCTAGTAATACCGGTGATGCAGGTTTAATCGCATTTTATGATATTAGTGGCGACGAGCCTCAGTTTATTAAAAATGTCACTGTAGGCGCCCTGCCCGACATGGTTACTTTTAGCCATGATGGCAATAAAGTACTGGTTGCAAATGAAGGTGAACCTAATGGTGACTATAGCATTGACCCTGAAGGCTCTATCAGCATTATTAATATTAATGATGGTGTAATTGCAGATACTGCTATTAGCATTACTTTTTCGGCTTATAACGACAAACAAGCAGAGCTTGAAGAACTTGGGATTGTATTTGCTAACCCGACAGGTCGAACAATCAACGGTAACTTGATTAATACAACCGTAGCAATGGATTTAGAACCTGAATACATCAGCATTTCAAAAGACAATAAGTTTGCCTACGTCTCACTACAAGAAAATAACGCCCTTGCTATCGTCAATCTTGAAGATAATAGCCTAGAGCTTAAAGGCTTAGGATTTAAAGATTGGTCTAATTTACTTTTTGATGCATCAGATAAAGACGGTGGTGTTAACTTTAAATCGTACCCTGGTCTCTATGGCATGTATCAACCAGATACGATTTCAAGCTTCACCTGGAAAGGTGCTAACTTTATTGTCACAGCGAACGAAGGTGATGCACGAGAATACTTCTTTGATACAACCGACGAAGCTGATTGTTTAGCAAAAGGTGGTCTTGATTACGATGAAGATGATGGTTGTTTATCATATATAGATGAAACTAGAGCTAAAGACTTAACACTGGCAAGCAATTTTGACTACTTGAACAATGACAACAGTGATATTGGCCGTTTAAAAGTAACCACTGTTAAAGGTGATGAAGATAATAATGGCGAATATGAATCACTCTATGCATATGGTGCCCGCTCTTTTACCATCTGGGATAGTAACGGCATGGTGGTTTTTGACTCGGGCGATCAAATCTCACGTATTACTGCATCAGTTCACGGAGCAGCATTCAATAATAACGAAGATGAAAATGAAGGTGATAGTCGCTCTGATGACAAAGGTGCAGAACCAGAAGCGTTAGCACTGGGTACGATTGGCGAACGTACATTTGCATTTATTGGCTTAGAGCGTATGGGTGGCATTATGGTGTTTGATATTACTAATCCATACAATGTGACATTCCAAGATTACTTTTTTAATCGTGGCCTAGAAGCTGATGCAGATATAACAGGTGATCTTGCTCCAGAAGGAATGGCATTTATACCTGCAGAACAAAGTGCAACGAATGAAGCATTGCTCGTTGTTGGTAATGAAATTTCAGGTTCAATCGCTGTTTGGGAAATTTCTACTAACTAATCCGCCTTATAGAAATAAAAAGCGACATAGCTAATTTAATGTATGTCGCTTTTTCTATGCCATTTTATTCTCACAAAAATGACTGCTTTTTGAGCTAAAACCCCTCTGTAGCCCTTTATTTGTATGGTTATTGTACTAATTTGAAAATAATCAAAAAAACCTTCAAAAAGTGCTTGCGTTAATTCTTCGCATCCCTATAATGCGCATCCACTGACACGGCGGGCAGCAATGAAAAGCGCTGAGCAAAGTGACACAGAGTTAAGTAAAGCTTTGGTTTTAAACGGTCTAAAAAGAAAGTTTAAAATTAAGTGTTGACTCGAAAAATTAAGGATGTATTATACGCATCCCTAGCGACAACGTCGCAACGTTCTTTAACAATATAAAGCAATCATCTGTGTGGGCACTCGTACAGATTGAGTTCTAACAGCGAAGCTTAGTTTACTAAGTGGAGCAAAAAAATTTAGAGTCTCAATTTCTTATGAGTGACTAT
>Ga0209365_1000029_pt1 | contig 56154 bp, 57 predicted proteins | sample WorMetimpBELIZE2_FD_187389 | JGI IMG/M metagenome (GOLD analysis project Ga0209365, IMG submission 187389) | Marine gutless worms symbiont microbial communities from Max Planck institute for Marine Microbiology, Germany - Olavius imperfectus... | ecosystem: Host-associated > Annelida > Digestive...
CTACCAACTGAGCTAGTGCCGCATTCAAAAGTAGTCAGTAATTTGTCCGTTGTCGCACAACCTGAAGGTTGCGGTGAAACGTTCTGGCAACTGAGCTAGTGCCGCATTCAATTACTTAGAGACATGCCAACCCCGCGGGGGTTAACGTCTTAAGCGGGGCAGGATTCTACAATAATCCGATGTGTTTGCAAATGTTTTTTACAAATTAAAGAATTTTTCTTGGTAAACCTTTAATTCCATGATCGAATCTTTGATATCGTCGAGGGCTAGATGTGAACCTTTTTTGTTCACTTGCGCTAATACGTCAGGTTTCCAACGACGTGCAAGTTCTTTAACGGTACTCACATCAAGGTTACGGTAGTGAAAGTAGTCTTCCAATTCAGGCATGTACTTATTCATAAAACGGCGGTCTTGGCCGATAGAATTACCACACATAGGTGAAGCACCCGCAGGTACCCATTGCTTTAGAAATGCCAAAGTTTGATCAATAGCATCTTGTTCAGTGAATGTGCTTGCTTTACAACGAGCTGTTAAACCAGATTGACCGTGCTGAGTTGTGCACCACTCGTCCATACCATCAAGCAGTTCATCGCTTTGATGAATAGCAATAACAGGGCCTTCGGCCAAGATGTTTAAATCACTGTCGGTGACAACAGTGGCAATTTCGAGTATTTTATCTGTTGCTGGTTCGAGGCCTGTCATTTCTAGGTCGAGCCAGATAAGATTTGATTTATGAAAAGACATAGTTACCTTAGCGGTGCTTTCCTTTAGATCCAACGCATTTAGATATATCATATTAGTATCATCAGTCGACCTAAAGCTTTTTTTTCAAAAAGCCCGACATTTACTCAAGTTATAGGCCAAAAGTGGCAAAACAAAAGAAATTAAGTAAAGGCCAATCGCGTCGAATTAAGGCCAATCATCAAAAACGCCTCTCTAATGCAGACAAAAAGCAACAGAAAGGGGCAACTGTGCAATGGCAAAATGACAATTTAGGCCCTGCCGAAAATGCGGTTGTGATCAGTCGTTTTGGCCAACACGCCGATATCGAAACCGAATCAGGCGAAGTGCTACGCTGTAATATACGTAGAACAGTATCGAGCCTTGTGTGTGGTGATGAAGTTATTTTTCGCCGTGCAAAAGTTAGCGAAGGCGACTTAGCGGGGGTTATTGAAGCAACCCATGAGCGTCGCTCACAATTAACGCGCCCTGATTTTTATGACGGGGTGAAAGTCGTCGCTGCCAATATCGACCAAATTTTAATGGTCTCTGCGGTATTGCCTGAGTTTACACCAAACATTATCGACCGCTATTTAGTTGCCTGTGAAGACATGGGGATTGAGCCTATTTTAGTGCTTAACAAAATAGATTTAATAGACGATGAAGGCCTTGCTTTTATTGATGAAATTCTCGATATCTATCGTGAGCTAGGTTATCAAGTACTGTTAGTCAGTAATAAAACCGGTCAAGGCATTGCTGAGCTTAAACAAAAACTAGTTGATAAAAACAGCATTTTTGTTGGTCAAAGCGGTGTGGGTAAATCAACCTTAGTGAACACTGTACTGCCAGATGCAGATATCTTAACCCAAGAAGTCTCTGAGAACAGCGGCCTTGGTCAACACACAACAACCGTATCGCGATTACACCATTTACCAAGTGGTGGTAACCTAATTGACTCACCGGGAATTCGTGAGTTTGGCTTATGGCATTTAGATGTTGAGCGCGTTACGTGGTGCTTTAAAGAGTTCCGTGACTTTATTGGTGGCTGTCGTTTTCGCGATTGTAAGCATTTAAACGATCCTGGCTGTATAATTCGCCAAGCTGTTGATGATGGTGAAATTTCAGAACTTCGTTTTGACAGTTACCACCGAATTTTAGAAACTATGGCCGACGGCCGTGCTGGTGCACGCGCTCCTCGCGTATAACTATTTAGGAAATAACAAGTGAGTTTAGATAAATTCAAAATTGCTATGCAATATGCCATGCCAAAACATTTCATTTCGCGCATGGTTGGCAAGTTAGCAGCAGCAAAAGCGGGTGGCTTAACAACGGCCTTAATTAAATTGTTTATCAAACAATACAAAATTGATATGAGTGAGGCTAAATACCCAGATCCAGCTCATTACAAAACTTTTAATGAGTTTTTCACTCGCCCATTAAAAGAAGGTATTCGTCCACTTGCTGAAGAAAGCGACATTATCGCTCACCCAGTTGATGGTGCAATTAGCCAATTAGGCGATGTAGTCGACGGTCAAATCATCCAAGCAAAAGGCCATGACTACAGCTTACAAGCACTCCTTGGTGGCAAAGAAGAAGACACAGCGCCGTTTTTAGGCGGTAAATTTGCGACTATTTATTTAGCGCCGAAAGATTACCACCGTATTCACATGCCTGTTGATGGTACGCTGAGCAAAATGATCTACGTACCGGGTGATTTATTTTCGGTAAACCCGTTAACAGCACAAAATGTACCTAACCTATTTGCTCGTAACGAGCGTGTTGTGGCTATCTTTGAAACTGAAATTGGCCCGCTAGCCATGGTACTTGTAGGTGCAACAATTGTTGCTAGCATCGAGACTATTTGGGCAGGCACAGTAACGCCACCAGCAGGTAAAGATGTATTTAGTTGGAATTACCCAACCACAGGTGACAACGCGATTACTCTGAAGAAGGGTGAAGAAATGGGTCGCTTTAAATTAGGCTCTACCGTTATTTTAGCCTGGGGTGCAAATCAGGCTGAGTTCTTATCAGATCAACACCCAAAAACAGTAACCCGCATGGGCACACCATTTGCGAAAATTAACGACTAATAAGTTCAATTAAGCAAACCACTTGAGCAAAAGTGGTTTGCTTAAAATTCACTATAAACCGCGCCTCCCCCCACGATTACACTCCGAGCACTCACTGTCTTTTTGAATATTAAAGCGCTGCTGCATTAGTGTTAGTCCATCAAATTGAATAAACTCGCTGCCCGTTTTATGGCCAAGCAATATATTGATAGCCAATAAACTTTGCATGCTCCCCATAACACCCAGCAATGGGCTCAATACCCCTGCATTGTCACAATTAAGCGCTGTTTGCTCCTCCGTTTGCGGGAATATACAGCCATAACAAGGACTCTGTTCATCACGAAAATCAAAACTCATCACCTGCCCCTGCGTTGCAATAGCGGCAGCTGATACAAGTGGGATAGATTTAGCTAGACAATAGCGATTAACCAAATACCGGGTAGCAAAGTTATCACTGCAATCGAGGATGATGTCAGCACCTTCAAGTAGCTCAGCACAGTTACTTTCATCAAGCTTTTGGCATAGAGGTTTAACCGTTATTTGATTATTTAAACTGCTTAACACCTTGGCAGCCGCCTGTGTTTTTGCCTGCCCCATGTGGTTTACTTTATAGAGTATTTGTCGCTGTAGATTTGAAAGCTCAACTTTATCGTCGTCAATCAAAGTGAGCGTACCGATTCCTGCAGCCGCTAAATAAAAAAGTGCTGGGGAGCCAAGTCCACCCGCTCCGACAACCACAATATGAGCAGCCTTTAACTTTTGCTGACCCGCAAGCCCCACCTCTTTTAATAGCAAATGTCGGCTATAACGAATTTGCTCTTTGTCGCTTAGCGCGCTCATATTATGGCTGACCTTCGACCAGCTGTTTTAACGTGGCAATGGCGGCTTGGTAGTCTTCGGCTTCAGTAATCGCACGTACTACGGCAACACTGCCAACACCTGTGCTCGCAACTTGCTCAGCACGCGATAAGTCAATGCCTCCAATCGCAACCGTTGGATAATCGGCCATTAACGGCACAAATTTTTCGAGCTTTTCTAAGCCTTGAATCTGCCCTGTCATGTCTTTGGTGGTGGTTGGATAAATAGCGCCAAACGCCATATAACTTGGTCTGTAATTATGTGCACGTAGCATTTCATAAAAGCCATGAGTCGACACACCTAAGCGTAACCCTGCCTCTTTTATGGCAATTAAATTAGCGGTTTGTAAGTCTTCTTGTCCTAAATGCACACCATAAGCGCCGTGCTTAATCGCCAATTGCCAATAATCATTAATATATACCTGTGCATCGTACTTCTGCCCCAGCAAAACCGCACTTGCAATCGACTCTTCAAGTGCTGCATCGTCTGCATTTTTCATTCTTAATTGAACGGTTTTAACCCCTTCGGCTAAACACTTCTCTAACCAATCAACCGTATCAACAACGGCATATAGCCCAAGCTGTTTAGAGTCGCACTCAGCAAAGCCTGCTGCCATGGTAAAATCAACCGGGCAGTCAAAGTCGAGTTCATCACCTAGCCAACTTCCCGCTTCGATGACTTGTGGGTAATCAGCTAGATTTGTTGGAAAGCAAGTGTGTGCAACGGGGCCAATCCCCTCACCATATCGAATGGCTGCTTTTAATCCTTGGTTGATATAGGCTTTCGCTAAAATAAAGGCATCTTTGAGAGGATACTGTTTGGTTAAACACGCAGCAATCACAGAGGCCATACTGCATCCTGTGCCATGACTATGCGGAGTTTGAATTTTTTCGTTGCCAAGCCAATATGCCAGCTCACCTTGCACGCAGTAATCAATGCAGTAGCCACTTGGGTAATCCCAATGCCCCCCTTTGATGATCACCGCTTTTGCACCATAGCCTGTTAACTTCTCGGCGGCTTCTTTCACAGCACTTGGACCAATCAAGTAAACACCAGTTAATAACTGCGTTTCGTGGGTGTTCGGTGTTACTACATCGACTAGTGGCAATAAGCACTCTTTAATGGCACTAACGGTATCTTCTTCTGTTAATAAATCACCACTTGAAGCAATGGCGACCGGATCATAAACAACTAAAGGCGGCTCTGCCCAAGTTGCTTTGTAATGCTTTAAATGCTCACTAATAAGCTGTATTTGCTGCACATTAGCAAGCATACCAATTTTAATCACGCTGGCAGGCATATCACTGGCTAAGGCTAATAGTTGCGACTCAATCACTTCTGTTGAAATCGGGTTAAGCGCTTCTACACCTAAACTATTTTGTGCCGTTAAAGCAGTAATAACCGTACAGCCATGTACATTAAAACTTTGCATTGCCTTGATATCGGCTTGAATTCCTGCACCGCCGCCCGAATCTGAGCCAGCTATGGTCCATACAACCTGATTCATGTTATTCCTCACATTTTATTCTTGATGCCAAAATGGCATTCCGAGCGTCGGCGTTGATGGGCTTGCTACGTCTTTTTCTGGCATCGCTTTAGCCACATAGCTATATCGCCCCGCTTCAACCGCACTTTTAAACGCTTTACTCATCGTTACTGGGCAACCAGCACCTGCAATTGCCGAATTTAATAATACGGCATCATACCCTAATTCAAGCGCTTGGCAGGCATGGGATGGTAAACCTAAGCCCGCATCAACAATTAACGTATGGTTTGGCAAGCGCTCACGGATCATTTTTAGGTTGTAAGGATTCAGCAAGCCTTTACCCGTGCCAATCGGTGCCCCCCAAGGCATAAGTACTTCGCAGCCTAAATCAGCGAGGCGCTGACACAGCACTAAATCATCAGTGCAATAAGGTAAAACTTTAAAGCCATCGGCCAATAAAATTTTAGTGGCTTCGAGCAGTGCGAATGGATCTGGCTGTAAATTATATTCATCACCAATCAACTCTAACTTGATCCAATCAGTGGCAAACACTTCGCGGCACATTTGTGCCAAGGTCACTGCTTCTTTCACACTATGGCAACCCGCCGTATTTGGCAGCACCTTTAGCCCGGTGTTTTTTATCAATTGCCAAAAATCATCACCCGCAGCAGCGCTTTGCTGACGTCTTAATGAAACCGTAACAATCTCAGCCTGTGAGGCCACTATCGACTCTGTCATAACACTTGGCGAAGGGTACAGTGCTGAGCCAATCAGTAAACGACTCGTAAATTGCTCACCATAAACTGAAAAACTATCCATCTTAGCCTCCTTGAATTGGCGACAATAGCTCAATGCTGTCGCCTTCATTGAGGGGTTTAGCATCGCATTGGCTGCGCGGTACAAAGTCACCATTAACGGCAACGGCAAATGGAGGTCTTGCGCCAAACTGGCTCAACGCCTGAGTGAGCGATGTATTGTCGTTCACTGTAACTGACTGACCATTAATTAAAATATTCATTTTTATCCTTAAGCAATTAAGCTCACTGCATCATCGACCACCTGAGGCGCAAGTAAATAGCCATGACGGTACAAGCCATTAATTTTGATCACTCGACCTTGTTTTGTGACTTTCGGACGGTTGTCTGCAAACGCTGGACGAAGCCCTGATTGCAAGCTCTCGATACGCCCTTCAGCAAAGCCGCTATGCACCGTATAAGCAGCAGACAATAACTCCAGTGCTGAGCGCACGGTCACTTTACCTGTGTCTTGCGATTCAATTTCAGTCGCACCAATCACAAATTGATGATTTGGCTTAGGAGCAATATATATGGGGTAACGCGGATGCATCAGCCGTATTGGTCTGGTTAGGTTCACCTCTGGTGCATATAAACGCGCCACCTCCCCTCTTACTCCGCGAAGTAAGGGTTCAGCCTGTTTAGCACCTAAGCCGCGGCAATCAAATACATAATCAAAGCTTTGGCCATTCACTTTATGGGCGTTCAATTCAACTTTACAGCCAAAGTTAAATTGCACTCCTTGCGAGGTAAGCTTTTTAAAACTAGCGCTATAAAATGCCTGATTATCGAGTTGCCCTTCACAAGGTAAATACACACCTTGGTGGAACCGCCCAGCTAGTTCTGGCTCAAGGTCTGCGATTTGAGTGCCAACCAATGCCTGCGCCTGATAGCTTTCAAGCGGTTTTAAGCGCCTCACAAAACTTTGTAAATCGCCCTTATCTTGCTGATGAGCAACCACTAAGCTGCCTGTTTGTTGAAAATACACAGCGTCATCGAGCTCACTTAAAATTTGCTGCCAACGAGTGATGCTATTAAGCCCTTGTAGAGCTAAATCCTGTTCACACAAGACTGATTCAGCAAGGGGGGCTAACATCGCTGCAGCAACGCTGCCAGCACTGTTGCTAGCATGTTCATCATCTTGCTCAAACACACTTAACTGATGCTCTTTAGCAAGTGCCAATGCAGTTAAACGGCCAGTTAAACCAAAGCCCAGTATCGCTATCTTTAAAGACATAAACTTTCTAGGCCCTAGGCTCTAGGCCCTAAGTAAAAACCCAGAGCCTATCGCTGATGCCTAGCTCCATCAATTAAACGGCTTTGTGGTAAATCTCAGAGCCTGTTTTTTTGAACTCGTCTGATTTCGCTTTCATTTCGGCTTCAACATCGACCATTTTGATTTCGATAGCATCGCCTACGTTATTTGGATCAATGCCTCTTGCTTCAAGATCTTTGGCGTAATCACGTACTTCTTGAGTGATCTTCATCGAACAAAACTTAGGGCCACACATAGAGCAGAAATGTGCAATCTTGCCAGATTCTTGTGGCAATGTTTCGTCGTGATATTCGCGGGCGCGTTCTGGGTCTAAACCTAGGTTAAATTGGTCGTGCCAACGGAACTCAAAGCGCGCTTTTGATAATGCATTGTCACGCTCTTGCGCACCCGGGTGGCCTTTTGCCAAATCGGCAGCATGAGCAGCAATTTTGTAAGTGATTAAACCTTCTTTAACGTCTTCTTTGTTTGGTAAGCCTAAATGCTCTTTAGGGGTTACATAACAAAGCATAGCGCAGCCGTACCAAGCAATTTGCGCAGCGCCAATACCTGATGTGAAATGGTCGTACCCCGGTGCAATATCCGTGGTTAATGGACCAAGAGTATAAAACGGTGCTTCTTCACAGTGTTTTAGCTGCTCTTCCATGTTCTCTTTGATCATATGCATTGGCACATGGCCTGGGCCTTCGATGAACACTTGCACATCATGTTTCCAAGCAAGTTTTGTCAACTCACCTAGAGTGCGTAATTCGCTGAACTGGGCTTCGTCATTCGCATCAGCAATAGAGCCTGGGCGCAGACCATCACCTAATGAAAAACACACATCGTACTGTTTTAAAATTTCACAAATTTCTTCAAAGTGCGTGTATAAGAAGTTTTCTTTATGGTGCGCTAAACACCATTTCGCCATGATTGAGCCACCACGGGAAACAATACCGGTAACACGCTTTGCGGTCATTGGCACATAACGCAGCAATACCCCAGCGTGAATGGTAAAGTAATCAACACCCTGTTCTGCTTGTTCAATCAAGGTATCGCGGAAAATCTCCCACGTTAGGTCTTCAGCTACACCGTTTACTTTTTCAAGCGCTTGATAGATTGGTACGGTACCAATTGGCACTGGCGAATTACGTACTACCCATTCACGGGTTTCGTGAATGTAGCGCCCCGTTGATAAGTCCATTACCGTGTCGGCGCCCCAACGAGTCGACCACACCATTTTTTCTACTTCTTCTTCGATTGATGAAGTGACCGACGAATTACCAATATTCGCGTTCACCTTAACTAAGAAGTTTCGGCCAATGATCATCGGCTCAGTTTCCGGGTGGTTGATGTTGTTAGGAAGCACGGCGCGGCCACGGGCAATTTCATCACGCACAAATTCAGGGGTAATAAAATCAGGAATACTAGCGCCAAACGATTCGCCTTTGTGCTGGGCCGCAAGCAACTCTTCACGAATTTTAGCGCGTCCCATGTTTTCACGAATTGCCACATATTCCATTTCAGGCGTCACAATACCTTGTCGCGCATAATGCATTTGCGTTACGTTTTTACCTGCTTTTGCACGGCGGATCTTTGGTAGATGCTCAAAGCGGATATGATCTAACCCTTCATCTGCCATTCGTTGTTGAGAAAATTGCGAAGTCACTGAGTCTAAAATTTCAGTGTCGCCACGGCTTTCAATCCACTTTTCACGGTATTTCTCAAGGCCCTTGCGCACATCAAGTTTAAAATCTGGGTCAGTGTATGGGCCCGAGGTATCGTAAACACGAATTGGTGCGTTAGATTCAAATACAGGGTTCTCTTCAGTGCCACCGATAAAGGTATCGCTTAGGGTGATTTCACGCATCCCTACTCGTACATTGTCTTGTGTACCTTCTACATAAACTTTATGAGAATTAGGAAACGGTTGACCCGTTAAGTTATAAATATAATCTGATGCTGCCGCACGAACTTCGCGGCGAGATGGTTTAGTTGTTGTGTTTGACATGACTTACCTCATTGCTTTAAGGGTTGTCTTGTCAGATATTGCAAATGCAATAGAGAGTGGCAAACGCCATTGGATCGTTAATAAGCTAAATGCTTACTAGTGCAGCCTGCGCCGCTTATGCCCCATAAATTTGGCGCACAAGCGCCCAGTGAGGCAGCTTGTTCCCTACGCAGGTGTTAGCCTGATCAGGTTCACGGATCCCGCTTTCGCGATCTCAGCCTTGTTAAAGGCACTCCGACAAGTATAAATTCGTTTCTTTAAAACGCCCTGAGTGTACGCCAGTTAAAAAATTGCTGCAAGCTAAGCCACTTTAGTTTTTTGCAATGAAGGTAAAGTGATGCTCGCCTTGCAGAGTTAGTTTCTCACCTGTTAGCGTAATTGCCGCACCTTCTTTTAGCGCTGACAATAATTGCTGCTCAAGCTCATTAACTTGCTCGCCACATGATTTACGAGTCATGCCTAACTTATTTACCGTTAGCGTATCTTCGCTGAGCGCACCTTCACCAAAAAATTTATTACAGCCAGCAAAGCCGTTAACCTGCATCGCTTCGATAAAGCGTATAGAGGCTTTTTGAGATACAGGAATAGCTAAACCATTCACTTTTGATAATTGCCACTGTGTATATTTTAATTGCTCACTAGTGACTGTCCCTGTCGATGAGCAGCCCATGCAAAATAATACAAAAAGAAGAGGCAAGGCTACTAACTTCATATTTTTTAACTATTCAAATTTCAATGTAGTAATAATAACAACATTTAACGCAATTGATCGTTAAAAAAACATGTTTTATCTGTAAAAAATTGTTCTAAGTTAGCTTATCAAAGAACAACGCAGACTATTTGAATAAGTTATCGACTTCTTCTGGTAAAAAAGGACGACCTTTTTCATTTACTGACGTGCCAATCACCAAAGCTTGCAACATCACTTTATCATCATGTTTGCGATACACTGTTTGCCTAAAAGCAAACTTTAATCGGCTGATACGCTCAGGCTCAACGGCAACGTAAAATTCATCACCCGGCATAAGTGATGCCTTGTAATCCATTTCGCTACGCAGTACGACAAGGTTTACTTTTTCTCTTGCGAGCTTTGCAAAATCGATACCTTGGGCATGTAAAAACTCATGGCGTGCATGTTCTAAATAATTAAAATAAACACTGTTGTTTACAATTCCTTGTAAATCACACTCATAATCACGCACTTTAAAGTCTACTTTAAAGGTCATAGTCGTATTCCTAATCAATTTACGTATAATTGCCTGCGTTTATATCATAAAAATTGATTTTATAGCCATTTGGCTAGCTAGGTTGCTAGAATAGCAGTCCCGAAAATGGAGTTAAGAATCCGCATGAAACGACGTTTATCATTATTATCTGCTGCCATCCTGCCTTTATTCGCAGCATCTTCGATTGCTTACGCTGAAGACGGTGAGCTTGAAAAAATTGAAGTTACCGGTGATTTCAAAAGAGAAAGCATTCAAACCCTTAGTGCCAGCGCAAGCTTGTTTTCAGACCATGAAATCAATCAACGCGGTGCAAAGTTTTTAGATGAGATGCTTGCTAGTGCAGCGAATGTAAACTTTACCTCAGGGGCATCTCGTGGTCGTTTCGTGCAAATTCGTGGTGTTGGTTTACGCTCACAGTTTGTTGACCCTATTAATCCTTCGGTTGGCTTAGTGATCGACGGTATTAACTACTCTGGTTTAGGCGGCAGTTCACTGTTATTTGATATCGACCAAGTTGAAATTTATCGCGGCCCACAAGGAACTCGCTTTGGTGCTGATGCCTTAGCTGGCATGATTCAAATGGAATCTGCAACCCCCACTCTTGACCCAAGTGTGAAAATACAATTAGGTGCGGGCAACTACAACAGCTATGAAGCAGGTATTGCCGCAGGTACCGGTATTACCAACGACACAGCAGTACGCGGTAGTATTTATCAACGTGAGTCTGATGGGTATGTAGAAAACCGTTATTTAGGCAAAGATACCCAGCAACAAGACGAGCTTGTCTCTCGCTTTAAATTATACAGTCAATTAACCGACCATCTGCGTACTGAACTGAATGTACATTACATCGATATAAATAACGGCTATGACGCATTCACATTAGATAACAGCCGTTACAGTGTTGCTGATGAACCAGGCCAAGACAACCAAGAAAGCATTGCGGTTGGCCTAGCAAACATATACACCGGCTTTGACTTTTTTGATGTTAGCTTAAACCTATCTGGTATCGACAGCGAGCTGTTATACAGCTATGACGAAGACTGGGTGTGTAATGATGAAGCTCAACCTGAATTATGTGCTGCTGGCTTGCATGATTGGGGCTATAGCTCAACAGATGCTTACTTTCGCGATCGCCAAGATCAAGCGGCTGAGCTGCAATTTAGTGGTAAATCTGGCGAGTGGGTCGCAGGCATTTACTATCAAGGCCGCGAAGTTGACTTAGAACGTCAATACACTTGGCTGGCACAACCATTTGCATCTAATTATGAAACCAGCAATATTGCTGCATATGGTCAATTAGCAACACCTATCGGCCCAAAAACAACCTTAATTACGGGTTTGCGTGTTGAGCAGTATCAGGGCGACTACACCGACAACAACGGTTTTATTGAAGAAACCGATGATGTCATGGTGGGCGGTAAGCTTGCACTTGAATACCAAGTGATTGATCGCACCATGATCTATACCAGTATTACTCGTGGCTATAAAGCTGGCGGTATTAACTCTGAAGCTTTAGCAAAAGCAAAAGACGAAGGCTTAAACCTAGATGCTGATTTCTTTGCTAATCACACATCATTTGCCCCTGAATACCTATGGAGCGGTGAATTTGGTGTTAAAGGCAGCTCTTTGGACGATAAGTTTGTGTTACGTCTTGCCGCTTTCTACATGTACCGTGAAGATATGCAGCTAAAATCGTGGCAAGTTGAAGGCCAAAAATTCACAGGTTATATCGATAACGCCAGCTCTGGTGAAAACTACGGTTTAGAAATTGAAGGCAGCTTCCAAGCAACTGACAATTTACTACTAACGGGTAGTGCAGGTTATCTACATACAGAAATCAATGACTTTGTTGCGCAATCAGGCCTAGATCAAGATGGTCGAGATCAAGCACAAGCTCCTAAATACCAATATGCATTCACTGCGCGTTATAACTTTACGCCAGCACTTTATGCATCAATTGGAGTAGAAGGCAAAGACGATTACTACTTCTCTGATAGCCATAACTCAAAAGCACCTAGCAGCAACTTAGTGAATGCTTCATTTGGTTATGAAAGTGATAATTGGAGCATTAATGCATGGGCACGTAACTTATTTGATGAAGACGTACCAACCCGTGGTTTTGAGTTTGGTAACGATCCATTAGACGGTTACACCACTCATACATACACACAGCTTGGCGAACCTATGGTTGCCGGTGTGACATTTATTTACGAGCTATAAGCAATTAGGTGCTAGGTTTTTTACCTAGCACCCAAACACCTAGAGCCTAGAGCCTAGAGCCAAATAAGTTAAGCCCTTTCAACATCAAAGGCGAGTACGTCTTTAATCTTTTGCTTATTCGTTGCCAGCATAATGAGTCGATCTATACCCAGTGCGACACCCGCACATTGTGGTAAGCCATGCTCTAGTGCAGCTATTAAACGCTCATCCATTGGCACTTGCTTTAAGCCATTTGCTTCACGGTACTGATTATCTTCACTAAAACGAGCTGCTTGCTCTTTGCCATTGGTCAGCTCATTAAAGCCGTTTGCAAGTTCCATATTTTTAAAATATAACTCAAAGCGCCCAGCTACTCGCTCATCGTGCTGACAAATTTGGGCAAGCGCTGCTTGCGAAGCTGGAAAATGATAAACGAAACAAGGCTTTTCTTGGCCAATCGTTGGTTCAACCTTCATACAAAATAATAGCTGTAACAAGGTATCGCGATGCGTTTCATTCGCGGCAATATCGGCGAAGCCCTGCTCCTTTGCTAGTTGCTGTAATGTGCTGATATCAGCAGTTAAAGGGTCTACACCTAAGGCGTTCATAAAGGCTTGCTGATAAGTGAGTCGCTCAGCGCTTTCTACGCCAAGCACCAATTGCATAAGCTCATCCATTTCATCCATAAGCGCAAATTCATCAAAACCCGGACGATACCACTCAAGCATTGTAAATTCAGGATTATGATGACTACCCGCCTCTTCATTACGAAAAGCTTTGCATAGCTGGAAAATAGCCCCAGAGCCCGCCGCAAGTAAACGCTTCATGGCAAACTCAGGTGACGTTTGCAAATAAAGTGGTAAGCCACCAGCATGACCTGGGCCAACAAACTCGGTACTAAATGTCGCTAAATGCACATCGGTTACACTGGCCGCGCTTAAGCTTGGCGTTTCAACCTCCATAACATCACGTGCATAAAAGAACTCGCGAATACGGCGGATGATGACGGCACGCTCTCGTAAAGTTTCAATATCGGCGCTTGGTTGCCAAAGGACATTAGACATAGCGTTTCCCAAAAAAAATCCCAGCAGAAGCTGGGATTTTATAATAAATTGCTTAACAATGCCTATTACTTAACACGGCTCACGTATTCACCGCTACGTGTATCAACTTTGATCACTTCGCCGATTTGTACGAATAGAGGAACACGAACAACAGCACCTGTGCTTAATGTTGCTGGTTTACCGCCAGTACCCGCTGTATCACCTTTTAGACCTGGATCTGTTTCAGTGATTTCTAATTCAACGAAGTTTGGTGGAGTCACGGCGATTGGGCTACCGTTCCAAAGCGTGATAGTACAAACGTCATTTTCAACTAACCATTTTGCATTGTCGCCAAGCGCTTTTTCGTCAGCAGCGATTTGCTCAAATGTTTCGTTGTTCATGAAGTGCCAGAACTCACCGTCAGTGTATAGATACGCTAAATCTGTATCCATTACGTCTGCACCTTCAACTGATTCACCTGACTTGAATGTTTTTTCTAGTACTTTACCTGTGATAAGTTTACGAATACGAACACGGTTAAACGCCTGGCCTTTACCTGGTTTTACCATTTCATTTTCTAAGATGCTGCAAGGTTCGCCGTCTAACATAATTTTTAGGCCGCCCTTGAACTCATTGGTGCTATAATTCGCCATCGTTTCCTCTGTCTAAATAATTTCGAGTAATCTACGTGTCAATGATACAAAGAAATGAAGTAAATTTGCATAAAAACTGGCAAAAAGAATTGGCAAATGTTGTCACTTGTCCTGAACGCTTGCTAGAAATGCTAGGATTATCAAGCAAAGTAGACGAAAAAGACCTCAAAGCACGCAGTCTTTTTCCTGTCCGCGTGCCGCTGCCATTTATCAAAAAAATGCGTTATGGCGACATAAACGACCCTCTTTTGCTGCAAGTGATGCCCAGGCACCAAGAGTTTTTAGCAAAAACAGGTTACGACAAAGACCCTCTAAAAGAGCAAGATAACAACCAACCTGGCTTGTTACACAAGTATCGCTCTCGCGTTTTAGTAATGTTTAAAACCGGTTGTGCCATAAATTGCCGTTATTGCTTTAGACGCCATTTTCCTTATCAAGAAAACCAATTAAACAAACGCAGTTTAATTGATGCACTGGCTTACATTAAAGCCGACAGCAACATCAACGAAGTCATTTTAAGTGGTGGCGATCCATTGATGGCCAAAGACGATGCTGTTAGTTGGTTTATGGATGAGTTAGAGCAACTTCCGCAAATTAAACGCATGCGTATTCACAGCCGCTTACCTGTGGTGATCCCTGCAAGAATTACCGATGAGCTATGTGCACGCTTTGCTGCATCGCCCTTAAAGGTGGTGTTTATAAATCATATCAATCACGCTAACGAAATTGATGATGACTTTAAAGCGGCCATGCAAAAGTTAAAAGCTGCAGGGGTGACGTTACTAAATCAGGCGGTGTTACTAAAAGATGTGAATGATTCTGTCGAGTCGCAAGTTGCACTTAGTGAAGCGCTATTCGAAGCAGACATTTTACCTTACTACTTACATCTACTCGATAAAGTTGAAGGTGCCAGCCACTTTGATATAGCTGAGAGTCAGGCACGGGAAATCGTGACGGCTATGCTAGCAGCATTGCCGGGGTTCTTGGTTCCTAAGTTGGTGCGCGAGATCGGCGGCGAAAAAAGTAAAACGCCTATCGATCTCAATCTAATTTAACAACTAAACGTATACGTTTACGTTGTTACCTAGTGTCGCAGTTACCGACTTAGCAGGTGTTTGTGCAGCACTGGTGTTCATTGCTGCGCCTTCGATAAGTGCAAGTGCCGCAGCACCATCAGCCTTTTGCTGTTTTTTAGCAAGTGATGCGCTGTAAACTTCTGCGCTTTCGCCACCGCCACTCATCGCTGGTAAGCTTGATCCTGATATATTCATAGTTCATTACCTGACTTTTTATGACAATCCACGTACTATATCGGCATTGCAGTCTAAAGCTTTAGGAAAAAAATGGATTCAATTATTGAACAACTCAATGCTAACCTAAAAATCGTTTATCGTCAGGCACTTGATGCTGATAAAAAATTAGATGATTTACAGCAGCAAGGCCATGGCAAATTCAAAGCCTTATTTGCAAAAGATGCTGGCTTTGATTTTGAAGCGAAACGCTTTAAACCTTACGTTCTCGATGTTGCAGCTGATGTAGAAAGCTTAAGCAACGACGGTATGGACGAAGAGAAGCTGAAAAAAACCGTTATTAAACTGCAACAGTTACTACAACTGTTAGCGACGTTTAAGTAACGTAGAAGCCTCTATTTTATTTATTGTAAATAGAGGCTATCGCGAAAAATAAATTTCACGCCTACATGTGTTAGCAGCTTTAGCCGTTAATTGTTTTTCGGCGTTAAAACGCCTCCCACGATATAGGCCTTTTACAAGGCCCACAAACAACACAGCTCAACTAAAAACTGATGGCTGACGGCTATCATTCACCCAGATTTAAAGACGGCAATAGCTCATCTTCAAACCAATCGCTGATTAAACGTTTGTCGTAGTAATAAGCTTCATCGCGCCCCATTTTCATGCGGTCCATAAAGCCCATATCTTTAAGCTTTACGTCTTTTGCTTCACTAATCACTTTACCGTCTTTATCCGTAATTGAATAATTAAGGTCAATACGTGGGAAATAAATTGGCTTGATAATGCGCAGTTCATTCATCGTTCCAAAACGCACATCACCAGCAAGGTCAAGCTCTGTTACTTCCACATTGAAGGTGTAGCCATCAGGTAACTGTTCAGCAAGCTTGTTAAAGTGCTTCTCAAAGCTCTTTGCCACGTTTTTATGAAATGCACCTTTTGGTGAGTTATTTCCGGGGCGCACATCACGGTAATCGTTAAAGTCATGCCATTTAACCTTAGCCTCCCCTGCGTGAGCAAAAGCAGGTAGTGCAATAACCATTGCTAAGGCCATTTTCTTTACAATTTTCATCTTTATCTCCACTTAACAGGAATAGCTTTTGATTAAAATTTAGCAGCTGACAATTAACTATAGCTTAATAACTCAACGCTTGGATGTAACCAATATGGTGCAAAATGTAATCAAAAACAAGACACTGATATTTCTATGAAATAAGTTTAATCACATTTTATTCATGTAATTTAACGCGAAATGTGATGAAATAAGGCTAATTCAACTAGGTATAGTTCATGGATATTTTATGACCATTTTAGTCACCGGCGGAGCCGGGTACATCGGTTCTCACACCGTTTTAGAGTTACTACAACAAGGCACAGACGTTGTTGTACTTGATAATTTAAGCAATTCATCAAATGAGTCATTGGCTCGCGTAAAACAAATCACCGGCAAAGACGTCACGTTTTATCAAGGTGATATTTTAGATAGAGCCTGTTTAGACAAAATCTTCAGTGAACACACAATTGATAGTGTTATTCACTTCGCTGGTTTAAAAGCGGTTGGTGAATCGGTTGTAAAACCTATCGAGTATTATCAAAACAACGTACAAGGTACACTGACTCTGGTTGATGCTATGCGTGATGCTGGCGTGTTTAAGTTAGTATTTAGCTCATCAGCAACCGTATACGGTGACCCAGCAAGCTTACCAATTCGCGAAGACTTCCCAGTTGGCGGCACGACTAACCCGTATGGCACATCAAAGCTTATGGTAGAGATGATGCTGCAAGATATCGCGAAATCAGATGAACGCTTTGCCTTTGTTATCTTACGTTACTTTAACCCTGTAGGCGCACATGAGTCTGGCCTTATTGGTGAAGACCCTAATGGTATTCCTAACAACTTATTACCTTATATTTCGCAAGTCGCTGTGGGTAAGCTAGAAAAGCTTGGTGTGTTTGGGGATGACTACGATACTGTAGATGGTACAGGTGTTCGTGACTATATCCACGTTGTCGATTTAGCATTAGGTCACTTAAAAGCACTGAACCGAATTGCAAGTGATACAGGTGCGCACGTATTTAACCTAGGCACAGGTAATGGTTATTCAGTACTGCAGATGGTTACCGCTTTTGAGAAAGCCAGCGGTCAAGCCGTACCTTACCAAATTTCGCCGCGTCGAGCGGGCGATATTGCAGCTTGCTACGCAGCTCCAGAAAAAGCGTTAAAAGAGCTTGGCTGGCAAGCTGAGCGTGGTATCGATGAGATGATGCAAGATACATGGCGCTGGCAAAGCAATAACCCGAACGGTTACAAATAGTCAGAAGAATTAAAAGGCACTTACAAATAAGTGCCTTTTTACTGGCTACTTTATAAAATCCTGCGTTTCAAAATAGGCTATTTGGCTGTACTCACAGTCTTGAAAGCTATTAGATAATTGCGTAAATGTTGGCACGTTTACTTCTACCTGCAAACGCTCAGCTTCACACCCTCTTACTAAAACAATGGCGTCAAATGACGGGCTGGCCTGTATTTGATGTACCAATATTTGTATTCCTTGTTCATTTGTTGCTTTATTTATTCTTCGCCAGCGCGGTTGCGACACGTGCTGAGTCGATGACAGTGCTCGTTTATATACAAGAGAAACAAACTTAAAGTTTTCATCCTTTAGCCATTTTTTACCGCCTCGTTCGAAGTGACCAAAGAATAACTGGCTGGGCACACTCAGTGTCTGCCCTGCAATTAACTTATTCAAGTCAAACTTAGCAGGCAATAGAGTGATCATCGAATTTAAATACTGAGGAATTGAATCACTTTCTTGCACAGTAAGCCAACGAATTAGTTCTTTCTCATAGCGAGTTTCTACACGATAAATTAATTGATAATCATGCGGGGCGTGGTACAAAGGAAGGTGGCTGGCATAGAGCTCAACGCCATCGGTGAACAACACCATGCCATGCATGCCAACTCGGCTATGCGCATGAAAATGCTTAACCTCTTTTGCTATGCTTTTAAAACTGACAATTAAACAGTAAAGTAACAACAGAAAAGCGAAATTTGCTTTCATTTTTTAATACCTTTTATTTAACACGAACAATCGCTTTACCGATATTCTTCCCTTCGAACAATCCCTCAAGCACGCTTGGTAAATTTTCAAAGCCATTAATTTCGGTTGTTTTAAATTGGATCTCTCCTGCTTTTAACCACGGCAAAATATGATTAATCATTTCAGGCATACGGTGAGTAAAGTCTCTTGCTAAAATCCCTTGAATTGTCGCTCGTTTATAAAGTAATTGATGGAGAAAGCGAGGGCCTAGTTCGGGGTTGTCAAGCGAGCCATCGTACTGCGAGATTTGCCCGCAAATCACTACACGAGCACGCAAGTTTAAGCTGCTCAACACCGCATCAGTGTTCATCCCGCCAACATTATCAAAATAAACATCAACACCACCAAGCTCCATCAACCTTTCGTGCAACTGTTGGGCTGAGTCAAATTGCTTATAGTTAAGCGCATAAGCGACCCCGAGCTTTTCTAACCAAGTACATTTTTCTTCAGATCCAGCTAAGGCAATAACACGACAACCATTTTTTATAGCAAACTGAGTAACTAACGAACCCACGGCTCCAGCAGCACCTGAAACGACAACCGTCTCGCCGGCTTTTGGTTTACCTGCTTCCATTAAACCAAACCAAGCTGTTCGCCCAGGCATACCTAAAACACCTAGTGCCGTTTTTACATCGGCATCATTAGGGTTTAAGGCTTGTATTTCATTGGCATGGACAACTGCATGAGTTTGCCAACCTGAATAAGCGCTTACCCAATCACCTTGCTTAAAACGCTCGCTGTTTGACTTTAAAACCTGAGCAACAACCGCAGCCCCTTGCACTGTATTTAATGCATGAGGTTGCTCCCAGTTCGGCTTAGCAGCCTGTTGAATACGCATATATGGATCGACAGAAATATACTTTGCCTCTAGCAGCACTTCGTTTTTAGCCAATGTCGGCGAAATTACAGATTCTCGCAATGCATAATGCTGCTCACTGACACGTCCATCAGGGCGCTTAACATAAAACCACTGCTTAAGATTGTAAGACGTCATCGCTCTCTCATTTAATGAAATTTAATAACGAAATTATTGCACTTAAACAATTAACCATTAAGCTATTAAAACTATCTATACGTTTCCACATTGGAATTAGAGGCAAACTTGGATACAGAAGATTTACGAAAGTTTTTGGTCATCGCAAAGCACAATAACTTACAGCAAGCATCTGCAACATTAAATGTCACACCTGGCGCGCTTTCGAAGGTCATAAAACGGCTCGAAATTAAGCTAAATACACAACTATTTAAGCGAATTGGTCGAAATATAAAACTAAATCAGCAAGGTGAAAAATTTCGCCATTATGCGCTTAATTTGGTTCATGAGGCTGATCAAGCTATCAGCGAGTTTAATGGAAGCACGAAAAATACGGTTGTTAACTTATCTGGCCCCTCTTTGCTGTTACAGCATTACCTGCCTTTATTATTATCGCAATTTAATGAGCAAGGTTTTCAATTTAATATTGATACAAGTTGGGAAGGTCAAGCCATTGAACAGGTTGCCAGCGGCCATGCCCATTTAGCTTTAGTTACCGAAGTGGCATTAAATGAAAGCACACTACAAAGTGACTTTGAACGTATATATTTAGGCACAACTACTTTCAAAGTTGTAGCTGCGGACTCTCATCCATTATTCGAGCAATTTAGTAATGGTTCACTCACCAACAGAGAGCTTTTTCAATTTAGTTTTGCTTGTCCGAGTATTTCACCCTTTTGTGGCGTAACTAGGGGTGTCGGCTCAGATGGTTGGCGAGATGACAAAGTACCTAGAACCATAAGTTATCGCTGCAACGATTTCAGCACCTTGCTGTCACTCGTCAAACAAGGGATTGCATTAGCATACGTCCCTGACTTTATTGCAAACGATCCAGCCCTCAAAGTCATCGATGTATTAGACTGTAACTACACTTGCCAAGAGCGCCTCGAGCTGGTTTACAAACCAAGTTTAGCTACTGGCTGGTTAAATAAATTCGCAGCAAAAGTGAGAGCCGCACATCAGCGCATTGCTTGAATGCTCTCAAGTGCTACAGCTAGCTGTGTTTTTAATTTTTTATAGCGTATATAAACAGCCAGCACGATAATACCATTAATACCAAGCTGGATAAGCCATAGGCTGTATGTTTTAAACATAACCATATTAAACAAGGCAACGATCAGCAAAGCGCACCAAAGCACAACGCAGCCAATAAAACTCACATGCCAGTAATGAACTTGGTGCTTTAGCTGGCTTTCTTTAAAATTAAGCATTGCATTGACGTCTAGCGTTTCTGCTCGCCAAAGCTTTCGCCTTAAACGGTATGACCAAATTCCAAAACCTAAAGGAATAGGCACTAATAGCGCAAACATAATGGTTTCATAGGTATTTTTTGCTTCAAACAACATGGCGTAAATACAAAATACGGTTACCACAACACCTAAAAAAGATTCGATTAACCCTTTTAGCTTTAACTTAGCTCGCGACTTTTGCGTTTGTGCAATTAACGCTTCACTATCCACTTTCGGAGTTGCCTGCACGAATGCCTGCTGCCACTTAGCTAATTGATCATCTGCTTCGAATTTATCCACTTTATTTACTCCATTAGGCTCGCAATTTGCTGTCTTGCTCTACTGGCACGTTTAGCAACAGCATCTTCAGACAACCCCAGCGTTTGCGCTATCTCACTTTGATTAAACCCTTCAAGCTGTAAAGCAAGCACCTGCCGATATTTCAGCGTTAATTTACGAAGGGCAGCCATTAAATCTAAACTGTCGTCTGGTGACTTATGCGCACTTAAGGCTTGGGTGTAATCAATACTTTCAGAGCTTGCCACCTCTTTGCGGTTTTGCTCTTTTATCACATGATCAACCGCTTTATTGTGAGCTATTCGGGCAATATAGGTTTTTATGCTGGCATCGCCCCGAAAGGCAACATCGGGTGATGAGTCATTACTTTCAAAAGCGCGCCAAACAGCCAGCGACATCTCTTGAATTAGCTCATCTTGTAGCGCTTGATTGATCTCGTAGGTTGCAGCAACACGCGCCAACAGCGGCGCGTATTCATTCAGCAATGTGTTTATTTGAACATCAGCTTTCACTGTACTTCCATGTTTTTATTATTATTTGAACAAACGATTATAGGCACAAAAGTAGGTACATGCTAATACCGGCCCTACCAACAACATAGGTAAAAGACTATAAGGGGCAGCAAAGGTAACGAGCATATTAATCAAACAAAGCATGCTTAATGGTTTAATCACCTTTAGTACCGTTGTAATGCCTTCTTTAACAGCTGCACTAAGCGAAGCATTGTTTAAAAGTAACAGAGGTACCACAAACATAAGCAACATATTTACAGGAACAATTGATACAAACATGACCCCTACGCGCCAGCGCTCAACATCAACAAACTGACCTGACAATAAAGCCGATAACTGCTCACTACCAATCAAAGTACTCCCAACAGCAAATTGCACCAGCGCCAGTAAAATACCAACAACTGACCACACGGCAACTCGCCCCCACTTCATCCATGTTGCATTGTGCTTAAATGAAAAGCCTTGCTGATTATTCAGGTTAAACAACAAAGGCCACACCGTTGCCATTAACATAGGCGCTAACCACTTTGATACGGTTAAACCCGTAGGTGCAGGTAATAGCTGCACTAAACCTGGCACAATAGCGAACAGCGTCATAAGTAAAAAAAGTTTAAACGGTGCTTTTTTAAATAGCCCCCACCCTTCTTTTAACCAAACAGCAGCATCACTAAATGGTGCATTTGTTGAATCAAGTTTTAGCGTATTCACAGTTGATGTTGTAGTCGTCATGAGTTTGTCCTTTTCGTAAAAATAGATACATAAGACACTGCCTATCGCTACCACCGAATAGAACAACTTCGTGTCATTTGCAGCTATAGACGAGACAAACACAGAAAACCTGACAAAATATTTTTAAAAAATTAAAAAGTAATTTTATTTCATTGAATTTTAAGGATAAAAAGAGGTGTATAAATTTTTTAGATTAAGCTAGTAAAGCTAATAATAGAATTTAAGGGCTAAGTGGTGTTTAATTTAACTATCTATTTGAAGTTGTGTTTCTTTCTTAAGCAAAAAAGTCCCGCATAGGGACTTTTAATAATTACTTATGGCCAGCAGGTGCTTTATTTACTACCTGTACTTGAGAGGAAATTGCTCGCTCAATAACTTGATTATAAACTCGCTTTTTCTCACTTGAGCTTGAATCAAGTACAAAGTCTGAAAGCTTAGAATTTTGAGCTTGCTTTGGCTTTATTAAATTTGAAAACATAGGCACTCCTAAAGCTCGTTTTTTGAGCTGGACGATGATTTTATCAGGCTCTCTAGATCTTCTCTAGTGAATTTTTCATCTAAATGATGCTCAATTGCCTGAACATTATCATGATAAAAGCGTGTTCGGCCCTTATTATTCTTAACTAATAAATCTACTTTAATTTGACTTCCAAACTTTGCCTTAAGTTCCTTTATAACTTTTTGTGATGCAAAAAATTGATCTATAAAAGTATTTGGTAAAATTCTACGCCCTTCTAACTTCTCTCTAGCTTCAACAAATTCCCATGCATATTCTGGGTTTTGGTATACAAACAAAATAAGCACATTTCGACCTTTACGAATAGATCGCTCAATATTTTTTTCTGCCACATCATAACTTGCCAAGGTACCATCTAACAAAAATGACTGTTTATTTTTAAAAGCATGGTCAAGTGTCCTCTCTACAATAAAAGATACAGCACGATGAAATAAATAAGAATTATCACCTGTGTAGCCAGGTATTTGCTCTCTTAACTCATCGGGATCAAGTCTGAGTACATTATCGGCACCAATTTCTTCTAAAAAAGCTTTTGAAGCTTCCGTTTTTCCAGCACCAGGCGAACCTGCCATAAAAACAGAAACCGGTCTTGTATCGGGAGGAAACTGATTTTTGTCTGTTAACTCACGGGCAATACGTGTTCTGTGTTTTTTAGCATAAGCTGTGGCATGTTGTTCTAGTTTATCAAGTGTCATATGAAGCCTTTTCCTATCTTTTTATTATGTCCCTAGAGTGCCTATTAGCAAGTGATTTAAATTCAAAATAAATCCTATGCGATTAGACTCTTTAGAGTTTCTGTATGTTTATAAGCGCTGAGCACAGCCTATAACGGTTCGTGATAGGGAAGTTAACTATTTGCAACGTTAAGATATTGGTGGCGGTCATAAATGGTCATGCTCATTCTCAAAAGCATCTAGTCGCACACTCTTCTTTTCAAATGGCGGTCATGGCCTCAGGCATAGCTACGCACAAGAAAGAATGGTAGAGCTAAGAAGCTTTGGTTTAAGTAGAGCAACGGCTCTCGAAACTGTATCGCAGGAACTAGGCCATTTCAGGGCTGAAATAACTGAAGTTTATTTTAGGTGATATGTGATAACTCTTAATTCACATTAACTAAGCTTGATATACTTCATTTTTTAATTGCGCCTTCTTTAACTAAAAATAGTCTTGCTTTAGATAGTTGTTCCTTATTTTTACCTGCTACTAAAATATCTTTTTCAATAGCCTGTAATTGTTGCTCAAGCATTAAGTTAGCTTCAGCTTGATTTATTTTCCCAAATTTAATCATTGCTGTACGCAGCAACCCTGCTGAATCAAGAAATAGTTTAATATTTTCGATTGCTTGATAAATTTGAATGGCATCAAGCTTTAAGAACTGCTCTTTATCTGAAAGGTACGAGCTAAATTGCTTAATAATTACAACAACATTTTTTAGCTTCTTCTCATAACGTTGGTAAAAGATAAGAGCATCTTTCGGGAGTTCAGCTTGTTGTTCAAATGTCAGATAAGTCTTTGTTAGGCTGTCAATATGAAGCTCTACTAATCCCTCAAAACCAACTATATTTTCGTATGAATGACTATTGTTTTCTCTAATCATATCTTCAAAAATAATTGATATCGCGTGTGAAAAAGTAAACTCATTTTCAGGGATCGGAGTGTCTACTTGAGCTTCTATTTTCTCGAAAAAAGATTATAACCATGCATTTGCAGCAACCAAAAAACTTAACTGGTATACATAGACATAAGCAATACGATGTTCTAAGTCCTTTTTTATTTTATTTTGGGCTATAACTCTAACTTTAAAACTCAAGAAAGCTGATATTAGGGCTCCAAATAAACCACTTAGTATAGAAATCAGTAGGGTATAGCTATTATCCATATATTGCCTCATATGCTTTAACAGCCAATAAAATAATGACTGCAATGAATCCTTTTTAGTTAGCTCTATTAAAAAGAGACCAAATGCTTACTTTAAAGATATTAATAGCAATATCAATTAATATGATAGGACTATTTTTAATAATTGATTTATAGTAAAAAGTAGCACAGGGTAATTTCTGTTAGTAGGTGGTTACTTGGGAAGCTTGTAAAAATGGTGGCCCCTCCCAGACTTGAACTGGGGACCTAACGATTATGAGTCGTGTGCTCTAACCAACTGAGCTAAGGGGCCATTGTATTAGCGAAAGCTAAATTTTTTGATGCGTTTAACAGGTTTAACTGACTAAAGCGGGATGCAGTATAAAAAGTTTTTGCAACCTTGTCACTAGCAAAACCCTTTATTTTAACAATCACTAAATCAACTGCTCAAATAGTAAACTCTTTGTTTTTACAACGACCTTAAAGCATTGCCGATTCGTTTCTATTCTCCGACATTGTTCTAGATCAAATAGCTAACTTGCTAAACTCGTTAAAATAGCCGCTCAATCAATTGCGGAGTGCTGACTGTGATAAATTTACCAAGCTGGGATCAATCTCTGATCAATAAGTACAATATTTCTGGGCCTCGATATACATCTTACCCAACGGCATTGTCTTTAGCTGATGGTTATAAGCAACAAGATATGATTAACGCGATTGCGGCGTCGAAAAGCCGTTCTTTATCGCTGTATATCCATATCCCTTTTTGCAGTCAGCTTTGTTATTACTGTGGTTGTAATAAGGTGATCACTCGTCATCAATCTAAAGCCGATTTATACCTAGATAACTTAGCGCTTGAAATTGCTGAGCAAGCAACACTTTTTGCCGATTATAACGTTGAGCAACTGCATTTAGGGGGTGGTACACCAACGTTCTTATCGGCAGAGCAAATGAGTCGCTTAATGGCGCTGGTTGAGCAGCATTTTAATTTTTCTGATGATGCCGAACGCGGTATTGAGATTGACCCTCGTTCTTTAGCTGATGGCATGCTAGTTCACCTACGTCAGCTTGGCTTCAATCGTGTCTCGTTTGGTATTCAGGATTTCAATGATGATGTGCAGCTGGCAGTTAATCGCCCACAAAGCGTGCAATCTGTAAAAGGTTTAATAAGTGAGGCTCGTGAACTTGGCTTTAAGTCTATTAATGCAGATATGATTTACGGTTTGCCACTGCAAACACCAGAGAGTTTTAAAGAGACGATTGCGCAGCTGATAGAGTTAAACCCTGATCGCGTGTCGGTATTTAACTATGCCCACTTACCAGATAGATTCGCTGCTCAGCGTAAAATTAAAGACGCTGACTTACCATCTGCTGGCGACAAGCTCACTATGTTCAAAAATACCCTTGAGCAGATGTTAGCGGCGGGTTATCAGTTTATTGGTATGGACCACTTTGCCCGTAAAGACAATGAACTAGCAATTGCACAAAACGCAGGTCAATTACACCGTAATTTCCAAGGTTACACAACGCATGGCCAATGTGACTTATTAGGTTTGGGTGTGTCATCTATTTCGCAAATAGGCAATGCCATTTTACAAAACGAAAAAGAGTTAAAGCACTATTACAAAGCCGTGCAAGAAGGCTATGGCAGTGCAATCTGTAAAGGTGTTGCTTTAACTGATGACGATACGTTACGTGCCGCAGTGATCAAACAATTGATCTGCCAGTTTGAGCTGGATATTCCAGCAATCGAAAAACAGTTTAATATTAACTTTGCCAGCTACTTCTGCGAGGCACTACAGGCACTCGACCCATTACTAGCTGATGGCTTGGTGTCTGTTAGCCAAGATAAGATTACAGTAACAGCTCGCGGTAATTTATTTATTCGTATTATTTGTATGTGCTTTGATGCGCACCTACAACAACAAATCAAGCAAACTCGTTTCTCACGAGTTATCTAGCCCAACAAAAAGCAGAGCCTAGGCTCTGCTTTTTATTTTGTTTAATTCAACGATACGTCAACTTAATTGAATACTACGTTTTCGCTGCCTGGAGCGGCTTTAAACTCTTCAATTATACGTGCGCAATCTGCTTTAATTTCATCGCTATGCTGCTCTTCAGCACGCCAGCGAGCGGTGTCCATTTTAAAAATCTCTTTTTTAGAGTATTTCTTACGGGCATCGTGCGTTGGCATATCTTTTACGACTTCGTACATTTTAAATATGCCTGGGTAGCGCTCACTTAGCTCAAACTCTTCAGCAAAGCTGTATTGAGAGATCAGCACCCAAATACGTAAGCAGCCTTCTGAGAACTCACATTGCTCTTCATTCATTGCACGGGCAATTAAATGAATGCTATCGGCTAGCTTTGCATTACGCTTTGCTTTTGATGCCGCAAGCTTTTGCTCATGCTCAGCTTGCTTCTTGGCGATAAGCTTATTTTGCTCTTTTAGTTTATACAGAAGTTGCCCTGCATAAAACGCAAGCCCTGCGATAATTGCCGCACCAATTACAATGGCAATAATCAAGGTTGTGCTCATCGCTCATCCTCATCTTCGTCATCAAACCATTCGTTGGCTAAATCATCAGATAAGTACTTATCGAAGTCAGATTCACCTTCATCGTATGAATCATCTTCAAAGTCATCTTCGTACTCGTCTTCATCTTCAATCCCTAATAACTCGCAAAGTGCTTGGTGGCGAGCAATACGGCTATTGAAGTACTTAGCGTCTTTACCTGTTAATAACTCACCGCGCTCATGACGCTCAACCAGCTTAAGTAGACGCTCGTCATTCTCTAGCGCTTCTAACTCTTGCTCTGGTGTTAGTTCAGGCTCAGTCACTTTCTTAAGCTCAACCATAGGTTTTAAGTTGCGTTTCATTTCAACTTTCGGCTCAGCCTTAGGCGCAACTAAAGAAATCGGCTTTTTACTACCAACACGCTTATCTTTCGGTTGATTGTTTGCAGCAGTGTTTTCTGCATTTTGTGCATCAGGTGCATTTCGAGACCCAGGTTTAGCACCTTTGGTCTTTTTAACTCGCTGCTCTTTTAACGCGCGCATCTCTCTAAGCTTTTCTTTGCTCAGACGTACAGGACCATTCGATGGAATTTTACGCGACTTTTTCTTTCTACTCATATCTTGATCATCTCACTTAAGAGGTTGTGCACAACGCCTTTGTGGCATTGTAATGCTGGCATAACCAGAAGAATTCGATGTGCGGATGTGGTTGGTCAACTTGACGAACTGCGCACTTTTCATACTTTTAGTACAAACGGTGGCTATTGTAACAGGACAAATAAAAAGGCGGTAGAGAAAACATCTCTACCGCCTACTAATCTGAGCGCCAATTATCTGGACACTTCTCCCTTCGACTTTTTAGTCTTTATTATTTTTATTATTATTGTTTATCCATTTTGTTATTGTTTTAACCTTCCGTGTAGCATTCCATTTTGTTTTTATTATTAAACTTCCATGAGCTTTTATTATTCTCGGTCAATCCTGACACTTTTTTGTTATTTCCTTTAGGACACCTAACTAGTGTCAACCCCTAAAGATTTGCCGCAGTTACTTTCCTTATTACATTGTCCATGTTGTTTTTGCTGTCTCAGCGACAGTGGTTAATTTACTTATTAATAAAATTGTTACAACTAATTTATATAATTTTTCTTACAGATGACTTATTGCAACATTGTCATTTTAATTAATAACAAAGACTTAGCAAAAATAGTGAAATAAAAATAAGACTTGGCTTACATCTAGATATGGTCAATGTCTCACAAGGGAGTGGGAAATTTCGACATACGTTAGGTACAAAAAAAGCAGCTTGCGCTGCTTTTTCAAACTCTTTACATACTACTGCGGAGCATTTCTTTCCGCAATCAGACTTTAGTGTAAGCCACCTAAGTATTTTGAAAGTACTTCGATGTCTTTGTCTGTTAACTTTTTAGCGATGTCTTGCATCATACCGTTTAAGTCGTTATTACGCGTACCATCACGGAATTTTTCAAGTTGTGACTTGATGTATTCTGGATGTTGGAACGAAATTTTCGGGAATTTAGCTAGTGATGTACCGTTACCACGAGGACCGTGACACGCAGCACATGCTGGAATACCACGCTCTGCATCACCGGCTTTATAAAGCTGCTGACCTACTTCTACTACATCTTTAGGTGTTGCACCTTCAGACATATTTAAAGAAGAGAAATAAGCTGCTAGGTCTTTCATGTCTTGATCGCTAAGCGGCATAGCCATACCACTCATTACTGGATCCATACGACCTTCTTTGCCGCCAGATGTCATACCTAATTTAAACTCTTGTAATTGTTTATAGATATAATCTGCGTGTTGGCCTGCAATTTTAGGGTAGATATTAACCGGTGCATTACCGTCTGGGCCGTGACAAGCCGCACACGTTGCCGATTTCTCTTTACCTGCGTTTACATCGCCATCAAATGCTGTTGCGTTGCTTGCTGACAACGTACCAAGCAATATAGTTAAAGATAGTGCTATTTTTTTCATGGTGAATTCTCTGTTTCCGACCCTGTATCATCTACAATATGGATGTTGTGATTTCTATATTCTACACGATAATAAATTCTCTGGCACGTTTTCTGCCCACATTAAGCTCATAATTTATAGGGATTTGACTTAGATTAAGTTTACACCTAGTAATTTTCCTAATTTAAAGCCAATTTAGCACGCTTAAATACGCTTTTGAATGCTGCTTTAATAGTATAAAATACGTGCCTTAAGTGGAAATTAGCCACTGTTTGTTATTTTTTATAAAAGACTAGGAGAGCCTGTGCTCAAATCTCGTATCAAATACAATACTGCGTCCTTTGTTACCAGCGCACCTGATATCTCACGCTTACCTGCTGATACGGGAATTGAAGTCGCGTTTGCTGGTCGCTCTAATGCGGGTAAATCAAGTGCTTTAAACACGTTAACTGATCAAAAGTTAGCGCGTACTTCTAAAACACCTGGTCGTACTCAGCTGATCAATACCTTTGAACTTGATGCCGATAAGCGCCTTATCGACTTACCGGGCTATGGTTTTGCGAAAGTGCCTATCGAAATGAAAAAGAAATGGCAAAAGTCGCTAGGTGAATATTTACAAAAACGTCAAAGCTTAAAAGGTATCGTTGTTTTGATGGATATTCGCCACCCGTTAAAAGATTTAGACCGTGACTTAATCGACTGGGCGGTGGGCAGCGAAATTCCAGTGCTGGCACTATTAACTAAAGCTGACAAGCTAAAACAAGGCGCGCGTAAAGCTCAAGTTTTACAAGTTCGTCGTGAGTTAAGTAGTTTAGATGGTGATGTTACAGTACATGCCTTCTCTTCACTAAAAGGCACCGGCTTACCTGAAGTTGCCAAAAAGCTCGATGAGTGGTTTTTAGGCCCTATTGAAGCGCAAGCACCTGAGTCTGACGAACAACCAGAAGACTAAGTGCTTAGGCCAAGTAATAACGCTTGGCTAATGATTCTATATAATAGCCCTGCTCATCTGAGCAGGCTATTTCAGCCCACTGATAATAAACATTTCTCGATACCCTCGCAGCCAAGCCATGTTCTAATTGAAGATAAGGCACACTGACACCTTCAAACTCTCTCAGTAATAGTGGTTGCTTTGCTGATACCAACCAAGCGCGCTGTAAATTATCGACACAACAAAGCGCAAGGCCTTGCTCTGTCTCTTCAAAACGCCAATCAACAATAATAAAAGGCACATCAATGACAGTGATGGCCATTTTCTCGACGGGTGTTTTTAAAAAATAACTATCTGCCTCTTTGCAAAGCACAGAGGCAAAGAGTTTAACCATTGCCTCGCGTTTTATTTCACTGCCGCCATAAAACCACCGCCCTTGCGCATCAATCGTTATTGGCACTTGCCCACAGTTTTGTGGCTGCCATTGATCAAAAGGTTTATCGGGCGTCTGAAGAGCGGCTTCTAAGTCAGCAAGTGATTGCATTATTTTTCTTTATCTAGCGTCAAAGAAAATGTTACAGGAACCGCCGTTGCAATTGATGGTAAGCCCGCAAGCTTTTGTAGTTCACTAATGCCTTCTGTTACTTTGAAATCACTCGCATTAATAATAACTGGCGTAAAAGATGACACGCTAATATCGCCCTTTGCTGACATATTAGCTAGAACATCAATCGTTAGCTCTTTCTTGTTACCATGAAAGTCTAATTCAGCTTTTAACCCTTTCAGCACATGTTGACCTGGTTTTAGCGTTAACAGCGCTTTGCTTAAGTCAGCAGTTAACACTGCATTAGGGAATTTAGCTGTTTCAAATAACAACTTAGTCATGCGCTCATTGCGGATAGGGATCAGAGTTTCAACCGATGTTAGGTCGATCATCAACTTAAATTGACCTTGTTCGTTGAGTGTACCCGACACGTTTTTGAAATGATGTGCTTCTGCAATAGAGTTCTTTTTAATAGATACAAAGCTTACGTTACTTTGCTCATTATTAACTTGCCAATTTGCGCTGGCTAAAGGGGCAACTAAAATACTCGATAATGAAAAGGCAGCTATTGCCAAAGATTTAAACATAACGCATTCCTTCGAAAGTAAATAAGAATCACTTTGATGGTATCACTTGCGTGTATTTGTGCAATGAATTGTATGATAAGAAAAGAAAAAGCGACTCACTCAACAAGGAGTGAGTCGTTATAGCAAACTGGGGAGAAGCTATCAATACGTTGCATCCTTTCAGATGCATCATCAACAGGATGTCCTACAGGATGAGGACGGCGCGGACTTTATCAAATACCAGATTAAAAATAAATTGCTTAACCGCAGAAAAAACACAAATTGATAAACATATAACGAAACACTAAAACCATCTTTTCCTGCTTACTTTAATTTAACATTACAGAGAACCCAAATTTAAGGTAAGGTGAATTAAAAGCGCACTAAAATCAGGCTTTTTTAAGGCTTGTTGGTGATAAATATTGAAGTAGAAGAGTAAAAGGTATGAAAAAAATCCCGTTAATTTTATTTGTTACCTTACTTTTTTTGTTGAGCCCTTGGTGCAATGCCAAAAAAACAACTACCCAATATCCAGTTGTTTTAGTTCATGGGCTAATGGGATTCGATAACCTGCTCGGAATCGATTACTTCTACAATATCGCTACAATTCTGGGAAAAGATGGTACTTTAGTCTTCACACCTGCCGTTTCTGCTATCAACAGTTCAGAAGTCCGAGGCGAGCAATTACTCACTCAAATAGAATCAATCTTAGCTCTGACTAGTGCTAAAAAAGTAAACTTGATTGGTCACAGTCAAGGTGCGCAAACTGCACGCTATGTTGCATCTATCAGGCCTGATCTAATTGCCTCAGTTACCAGTGTAGGCGGTGCAAATTATGGCAGTGGCATTATTGATCTTATTAATAAAGAGCTAACACCCGGCTCTCAAGCAGAATATACAACTCGATTAGTATTCGATGCATTCGGTGGTGTTATTTCGTTATTATCAGGCAATAGTCAATTACCGCAAAATACACTCGGTGCAATAAATAGTTTAAGCACACAAGGAGCAGCAACATTTAATCAAAAGTACCCCGAAGGCTTGCCCAAAAACGAGTGCGAACAAGGTAATATGCTTGCAAGCAATGGCGTATACTACTTTTCTTGGAGCGGCACAGAAACACTCACTAATATCTTAGATTTAAGTGACTTATCCATGTTATTTGGCTCATTATTTATCTTAGGTCACAGTGACGGCCTCATTTCACGCTGTAGTAGCCATTTAGGGCATGTGATCAAAGATGATTACAAAATGAATCATCTCGATGAGATTAACCAATTTATTGGTTTACATAGTTTTCGTGAAGTTGATCCAGTTGAACTTTACCGTAGCCACGTGACAAGGTTACAGAAACTAGGGTTATAAAAGCGGTGTTGTATCGTGAAGCCTACCAGAGGAAGAGCACAGCATTACGCTTACTGGTGCTCCAAACGCCATTGTTTAAGCCATGACATCATACCAACACTACTCAATGGGTAATTAAAATAATAGCCCTGTGCAGCATAGGTTTTAAGCGACTTTACAAACTTAAGTTGCTCTAGAGTTTCAACTCCTTCACAAATCACTTTTGCATTATTTTGATTGTGCATATCGACCATGCCCGAAACGAGGCTTCGAATTTGACTTTGATGAGCAAAATCAGCGGTAAGTGAAGCCGCCACTTTAATATACTCAACATTAAGATTCGGAAGCTTAGCTAGCCAAATAGGTGTGTCACCAAAACCATCGATACATAATTTAATACCAATACTATTGAGCCTTGCAACCATCGCTTTACCTTGATCATCTAAACTCATAAATAAATCAAGCGGGCACTCGATAATTAAATCACCCGGCTCTAGTCGATGCTCAGCCATGATACGGTCAACAAACTCAATAAATTCTTCGTGCAGCATCTCAGGGCCAAACACATTTATACTAAGAGGTAATTCAATACCTTCCATTCGTAGTGCCATAGCTAGTTCTGCTGCACGCTCAATAACAAAAGCTGCAACAGGATAGCTTAGGCCTGCAACACGTATATCATCTATAAATTTATTCGCAGAAAGAATCCCTTGCTTAGGATGCTGCCAACGTAACAGCAATTCTAAAAATTCGATTTGCTCATCGCTATTACGAATAACTGGCTGAAAATACAACTCTAGTTCACTTGCAAAATCAAGGTGTGCTAACTCACGTAGTCGTGCTTGCTGCTCCAATTGCTCAATCATCATTTGTGGATGATAAGGCACAATCGCTTTGTCTGGATTTGAATCAAGCGCTAGATTGGCAAACGAAATGAAGTTTTCAAAGCTGTATTCAGGCTCATCACAAACTACATAACTAGCACGAACTTTAACTTCAATAGTGCAATTGGCAACATTAAATGGCTTTAAAGTAACATGGCGAATTTGACTAATTAGTTGCTCATGAAGGTGCTTTTGTTCCTTTAATGAACAAATAAACGCAAAGTTCAAGCCCCCTAAATGCGCCAACTTTTCCGCTTTGCCTGGATTACCCACTATATTAAGAACACTATCAACATTGAGCTGCTGTTTAATTCGGGTTGCTGATTGCGCTAATAACAAATCACCAAAGTCTCGACCGATGTGTTGGTTTACATCGTTAAAACCTTCAAGGCGAAGCATCACTAACGCGCAGTTAGCATCATGCTCCTCGGTCCAAGCAATAAAGCTATTTTTTAGGGCGTTGCGATTGGGTAAGCCTGTAAGAGGTGTCGCATCTAACTCGTCAGTGTGAAGTGGCTCAACGACCACCCGCTCTTCTTCAGGTTCTTCATAGTTAAAAAAGCCTGATATACACAAAATAACGACAGAAAAAACAAGCCAGTAAAGAGCAGTATGTAACAATAAATGAGCTGAATAAAGTACTGTTAATACAATCGCAGCAACAACTGAGATAATGATTGCTAGCCAATTAGTTGTGCGAAATGCCTGCCACAAATGAAAACAAACACTTGCACTTAACAATAACACTAACCAAGGCATGCCAAGACTAAGAATTGCTAATCCAAGCACGCCATTGACGACTAAGCTCAGCCTTAAAATAGAATTTTGAGTAACACATAAGGCACAAATCATTGCCATAAGAACGCAACCAGCTAAAAACACTGGCACAACATCGCTACTTAAATTTGCAAGGCTCACGCTACTACTTGCTAAGCTGGCAATCAAAGACATGTAAAAATACTACGTAAAAAAGACTTATCTAATTAAGTCTACCCAAAATCCACAGATTTAACAGTTTATTTACGCCAAATTGGTAACTTAATTGTGCTGGGTGGGTTATTTGCCAATGGGCAATATCAGCACGTGCGCCTACCTTTAACACACCACGATCATCAAGTCCTAAAGCACCTGCAGCGTTTCGAGTTACCCCAGCCAATGCTTGCTCTGGTGTCATCCGAAAAATAGTGCATGCCATGTTCATCATCAAATGCAATGAACATAAAGGCGAAGTACCCGGGTTGAAGTCAGTTGAAATAGCAATTGGAACTTGGTACTGCTGCAGTAGTTCAATTGGCGGATACTTTGTTTCACGTAAGAAGTAAAATGCACCTGGTAATAAAACTGCTGCAGTACCCGCTTTGGCCATTGCCTGAATACCAGCTTCATCTAAGTGTTCAATATGATCCGCAGATAAGCCATTAAATTCAGCAACAAGCTCTGCACCATGTTGATTAGATAACTGCTCAGCGTGCAACTTAACCGGTAAGTTGTGTTTTTTAGCCGCTTCAAACACACGGCGAGTTTGCTCATTACTAAAGCCAACGTTTTCACAAAAAGCATCAACTGCATCAGCTAAATCAGCTTCAACAACACGGTCAAGCATTTCACCGCAAACCAGATCAATGTACTCATCGCTACGGCTTTTATATTCAGGTGGTAATGCATGCGCACCTAAAAACGTGGTTTTAACATCAACAGGGTGATTTTCACCGAGTAAACGCGCCACTTCGAGAAGTTTAATTTCGTTTTCGCAATCAAGACCGTAGCCAGATTTAATCTCTACCGTCGTCACACCTTCTGCATATAATGCATTTAAGCGCTCTTTTGCACTGACAAACAAAGCTTCGTGATCGGCTTCTCGCGTTGCACGTACGGTACTTGCAATACCGCCACCGTTTGCAGCTATTTGCTCATAGCTTACACCTTGTAAACGCTGCTCAAATTCTTCTGCACGGCTACCCGCGAACACTAAGTGAGTGTGGCAATCAATTAACCCGGGGGTTAACCATTGCCCTTTTGCTGACAATGTTGGCGTAGCTAGCGCATCAAACTCTGGTAAATCGGCTTGCTCACCTAACCAAGCAATTTTGCCATCTTTAACAGCAATAGCTGCATTTTCAATAGCACCATAAGGTGCTTCGATGGCTGGGTCCATTGTGGCGATGTTGGCATCTGTGATCACTAAATCCCAGAAAGCTTGATCATTATTGGTTGTGTGCATTTTTCACCTACATTGATACTTGCGATAGGCCCATTACGAGACTAAGTTTAAATTTGCTTAAAGTTTATCAACTCACCTTGTATATACAAGATAATTATGTCATCTTCAAACATACTGTTTACTCACCACATATACACGCATAATGAGTGTTCCTAAATTTGCGCAAATAAAAGAGTTCATTCTGGAAAATATTCGTTCTGGAGCTTGGCAAGAAAATCACCGAGTGCCCTCTGAAAATGAGCTTACCAACCAGTTTAAAGTTAGTCGTATGACTGCAAGACGAGCACTCAGTGAATTAACCGATGCAGGTATATTAACCCGTAGCCAAGGCCTAGGTACTTTTGTGGCTAGCTTTAAGTCACAATCATCTTTATTAGAAATTAAAAATATTGCTGATGAGGTAAAAGCGCGAAGTAACCACTATAGTTGTACCATTTTAGTAATGGAGTCTATAAGCGCTATAGCACCAATTGCGATTGCTTTGGGTGTCGAGGTCGACAGCCATGTTTACAGAAGTGTGATTGTACACAATGAAAACGAGCAACCTCTGCAAGTTGAAGAACGCTTTGTGAACCCCGCTCTTGCTAAAGATTACTTACAGCAGGATTTCCATAGCCTAACGCCTCATGAATACTTATCGCAAAACGCCCCGCTCACCGAGGCACGCCATACAGTCGAAGCGATTATGCCCAACCAAGAAATGCGTGAATGGCTGAACCTTTATAACGAAGAGCCATGCTTACAAGTGATCCGCCGAACTTGGTCATCACAAGGTATTGTGAGCTTTGCCCGTTTAGTATCACCAGGCAGTAAATACCGATTAGGCGGCCACCTTACTTTTAAAAAATAACTAAATGGACATTTGATAACGAAAACTCAGTGACTCAATCGCTGAGCCATCAATAAGGCGCTCGCCTTTATCATGACTAGTAAAAGTCGGTGGCTGGTTGCCCTGCTCAGCACATTTTTGTTGGTAGTAATCTGCTTTTGTAGGATGTGCCGGATTAACCACATTATAAATACTGCTCGCGTTTGACCAATTTTCAAGTACTGAAAAAATCGCCGCTATCACATCTTGCTGCTGAACCATGTTTACCACTTGCTGACTTGAGCTAGTCAGTTCTTTACCGGCAACAAACCTACCCGGATCGCGCCCAGGCCCTACAAGACCAGCCAAACGCAATACTTTACCACCAGCACTTAGCACTAACTGTTCAGCATCATATAGCTGTTGTTGACGTGCTGATTGGCAAATAATTTCTGTAGTTTCGTCATATTGACCATTGTTAGATGGATAAACTCCTGTCGAAGAACATAAAATAAAGCCTTTACAATTTAGTTGCTTAGCAAGTTCAAGCCCTGCTTTCAAAGTCGCTAAATAGTTACTTTCTGAGCTACGACTACGCGGTGGAATAGCGCAGACCCACCAAGCATTTTCAAGCGACAGCTCATGCTTGAGCACATCACCTTCAAGTATAAACTGGCGCTGAAAGTCATATTCGTGCTCGCCACCGCGATGTGTTCCCTGTACTTGCCATGCTAATTTATTTGCCTCAACACAAAGTGCATTTCCAAGCCAGCCGGCACCTAAAACAACCAGTTTATTATTTTCAGTACTCATTTACTCAACTGCCCCTTAGTATTTATTATTAACCTTCGCTTAACAGTGTAGCGATTTAGGTGCAAATATGATTAGATAGATAACTCTAACCTATAATAAAAACGCGTGCACTATGTTAAACAACCTCTCTTTACGTAAAAAAATACTTCTGCTCATTGGCGGGACGATAAGTGTGCTACTAATCATCGCGTCTAGCTTTTTTGTAAACCATATTGCTGATCTTTCACGTCATGCAATTCAACGCGAAGCCGACAGCTATTTGCAAAGTGAGCGACTGTCAATGCAGGCCTATTTTGCCAAATACGGCAAAGTTGTCGAAACCTTTGTAACAAACCCGCATTTAGTTAACTGGTTCGATAACTGGACTCAGCGCGATCAAAGCTTAGATAGTCAGCCTGGTTACAGCAGCGTTAATCAAGATTTTGTTCGTATTAGTGGTAATGATGATAACATTTTATCAGCCTTCTTTGCTTCTGCGACCACAGGTGAGTACTTCAAAGAAAACGAGCGTACCGCCACTTATAATGGGCAACCATATTACGCTTACAAACGTGGTTGGTGGCAAGATGCATTAAAAATTAATAAGTTGTATGTTGGCCCTATTTCTGTTGATTTAACCACAGGTATCGCCTCTGCAGTTGTACAACAGCCAGTTTATAAACAAAACAAGCTTGTTGGTTTTGGTGGTGTTGATTTACAGCTTAATAATATCAACGACATGGTTGAAGCTATTCGATTTAATGGCCAAGGCTTTGGCTTTTTACTCGATAGCAACCAGAAAGTAGTGCACTTTTCAAAACGAACTGGACATAAACTATCTATCACAGACGAAGGCCCTAATGGCAAAGAAGGCTTAGATGCCCTCGAAAAGCAATTTAACGACACCTCGGGCTTTAGCGAATTAAACCGCGCGATGAAAAGCCAAAAAGAGGGTAGCAGCTTTGTCACATTCAAAGGCGAGCAATATTACGTTGTATACAATCGCCTTGAATTAGAAAGCCCTTACCTTGATTGGTATGTGGGTATTTTAATTCCGACCAGTATGATTGATGAGCCAGTAAATGATGCGGTGATGACAACCACAACATCCGTGATCATCATTCTTGCGATTATTATTGCGATGATCTTCTGGGCCACGCAAATGATCACCAAGCCGCTGACTAAACTCACTTACATCATGCGTGATATCGCATCAGGTGATGGCGATCTAACACAAAAAATCGAGATAAAAAGTCAGGATGAAGTAGGACAGCTTGCTCATCACATGAATACTTTCATCGATAAATTACGTGCAATGATGCTGAATACTGCAGCTCAAGCTGAGCAATTAAGCCAAGCCGCAGCCCAATTGAAAACCGTATCGCAAAAAACCAATGATGAAATTCAGCAAGAAAAGCAACAAGTTGATAGCGTAAGTGCGGCAGTAACCGAAATGGCCTCAACTGTTCTCGAAATTTCACGTAACGCGCAACATACCAATAATGCAGCTGAAGAAGTGCAAACCATTACCGCAGATGGCACTAAGCGCTCAACTCAAGCTCAGTCAGTCATGACCGCTCTTGCAAGTCACATTGGTGAAGCGTCTAAAGTCGTTGCGGGTCTTGAACAAGAAAGTGGCAATATCGGCGCGGTGGTTGATGTTATCAACTCAATCGCTGAGCAAACTAACTTACTGGCACTTAACGCAGCGATAGAAGCAGCCCGTGCAGGTGAGCAAGGCCGAGGTTTCGCAGTTGTTGCTGATGAGGTTCGTTCACTAGCAAGCAGAACGCAAGAGTCAACTGATGATATTCGCAATATGATCAGCCGTTTACAGCAAATTGCCCAACAAGCATCAACCATGATGCAGCAAGGTCAAGAGCGTGCTGAAGGCTCAGTTGAGCAAACACAAATTGTATTGCAAGCATTGCAAGATATCGCGCAATCTGTGACAAATGTGCAAGATCAAAGTCATCAAATTGCGACTTCGACAGAGCAGCAAACTGTGGTTGCAGAAGATATTAACAATAGCTTGGCAGCGATTAATCACTTAGTGAATAGCACTGCAGATCATGCCCATGAATTGGCGGATGAAGCACGTGATTTGAATGAGTTAGCAGAGTCTCTAAATAAGACAGTAAATCAATTTAAGTTATAAAGATAAATTGCTGAAGTAGTTAAAAACCCGATGTCACCTGAAGATGACATCGGGTTTTTATCGTCAGCCTTCCCTGTTAATCGTGGCGCAACCGCTTTCGCGTGTTCCATAAATTCGTGCCACTGTTGCTTGTTCCATAAAGCAACTCCATTATTGGTCAATCCTTGTTTTGATTGCGTTTGTACTTGTTCCATATAGTCTCCTCCTTACGCTAGCTTCATCCGTTTGGGCTCCAAGCCTAAGCTTAATCCTTGCTGTCATCTCCATTCACCTTATCCATAAAGCGTTGCCATTGTGCGCTACTCCATAACGCCTTGTTACTTCCTTGTTGTCCTTTGTGCTTAGTTACATTATCCATACTGTAAACTCCTTGCGCTTTATCGTCCGTTACTCCTACAGCCCTTCCTTGCTGTGCTCCATTACCCATCCTTGTAGATTAATGCGGTGATTATCGCTTAGCGATGATATACACAGCATGAATCAAACCTGGAATATACCCTAATAGAGTTAAAAGAATATTAATCCAGAACTGCGCACCTAAACCTACCTGTAAAAATACGCCGAGAGGTGGAATTAAAACCGATAAAATAATACGTATTAAATCCATGACTCACTCCTTGAAAAAGATAAGCCCAGCCAAAGCTGGGCTATATAGGGCTTGCTATTATTCAGCAACAATCGTTAATTCATCGATTACTTTGCGAACATCTTCAGCGTTTTCAGCAATGCTTACCGCTAATTGCTTTTCTGCATCAGACTCAACAGTACCTTTTAGTGTTACTACACCGTTGTCGGTATCAACATCGATATCTGTACCACCTACTTCTGAGTTAAATAAATAACGTGTGGTGATTACAGTACTGATTTTTGCATCGGTTAAGTCGCTTTCTGCAGAATCAGCTTTGTCTGATTTCATGTGCTTAGCTTTCATGTTTTTAACAACCGTTAGTTTGTTATCAACAGAGCTAACACCGTCTAGGCTAAGAACTAACTCTTCAGCTAGCTCTTTATCTAATTCGCTATCAACTTTACCTGTAAGTACAACCTTGCCATTCGTTACATCAGTGTTGATGTCAAAGTTGTTAAGGTTTGTGTTCATAAGAAGCACAGTTTCCGCCTTACCATCAATCCAAGCATCTTTACTTTCATTTTCCCAGCTGCTTGCCTGAGCTGACATGCTAGTTGCACCAATTACTAAAGCCGCAATCATAGATTTGTTAAAAGTGTTCATAATCTTTCTCCTTTTGATTAAAGACACTTTTACTAATGCGACTATGATGCCAACTATTTACTTGTTTATTTTCAGTGATTTAAACATTCATTCAGCGATGATTTATATTCATTTCGGTAAAGATTTACAAGCTGCTCGGTAAGATGTTCACAATGTTGCAAAAATAACCATTTAGTTGCTGATTTTATTAATCTGTGGTTAATTTAACGAAATTGCTTATTCGCCTAAAAAGACAACCCCTTGATTTATATAACAATAAAATCTGGCCTAAGCTTTGCTTTGTAATTAATAACTAAAGAATCACCTTTAAAATCACAACAGGGAACTACCATGGCCGTTAAACTTGAAGATCGCCCAATCGATCAAGTAAGAGAAGAAGTCATTGATCAACTCATTTATAACTACAGTCATGCTGTTATTTCAGCCGAAGCATTTGAACGCCGCCTAGATCAGGCAATGGAAGCCACCAGCAACGAAGTACTGGTTGAGCTTGTTGCTGATTTAGATCTGAAAGCGGATATTGACTACAAATCGCAAAAGCATGCGCAATTTAAACCTCACTACAGCCACAGCAGCGACAACGAAAGCCTGCAGCTTCGTAGTATTTTGGGTTCAAATGAGCGCAGCGGCCAATGGGTAGTACCAAAAGAAATTCACCTCACAAACTGCTTAGGTTCAATTGAACTCGACTTTAGCGAAGCGATTTTCCAACATCAGCATGTCACCATTTACGTGAACTGTATTTTAGGTAACGATGAAATCTACGTGCCAGAACATGTTAATGTGGTATCTAAATTATTTAGCGTGATTGGTAGTGTAGAGAATAAATCAGTTGCCTTAAACAAAGGCCAAGGCCCAACCATCACTATTGAAGGTAATGTATGGCTAGGCTCTGTCGAGATTTCAGTTAAACGTACCATGAAAGAAAAGTTCATCAGCTTCGCCAACAGCCTAAAAGCCAGTTGGAAAGAGATGAATAAGATGCAGTAAAGGTGCTAGGTGCTAGGTGCTAGGTGCTAGGTGCTAGGTGCGAGTTATCGTAGCCGCAGTTTTACATCGCGCAATATAATAAGATAACGCGCGAAATAAATTTCACGCCTACATCAAAGACATTTAATCGCACAAAGAGGTTAAGAGACGCTGCGCTTTAGAGGAAGTAAAAAATGATCTTGTGGTTTACTCATTCTCTTCTCATTCACTTCTCTTTGTGCAAAACATATTGAACCACAGAGGGCACAGAGGCGCTTCGCGCTACACAGAGAAAACCAAAGTATCACAAAGAGATCATGAGACGCTGCGCTTTAGAGGAAGTAAAAAATGATCTTGTGGTTTACTCATTCTCTTCTCATTCACTTCTCTTTGTGCAAATATTTTCGCGCGAAATAAACTTCACACCTACATCAAAGATAATTAATCTCACAAATAGATAATGAGGCGCTGCGCTTCAGAGGAAACAAGAAAAGATAAATATCACTTCCTCATTCTTTCCTCATTCTCTTCTCTTTGTGCAAATATTTTCGCGCGAAATAAATTTCCCGCCTACACCGTAGGCGTCACGCTTGCTTGGCGCGTCTTGCATACAACGCCATTTCATCAATCAATGCCAGACCTACAAACAACGCAATTCGGCTTAAAACTGACAGCTGAAAGCTGACAGCTCCCTCACAAGTCATTATTCCTCTCACTCGGGATATCACTAAAATACTCTACAAACTCAACTTCAAAACCTGCGGGGTCGATGAAGTATACATTTTTACGGTAAGGGTTTTCTGGGCCGTGTTTATCAACTTCATAACCAGCCGAAACCAGGCGTTCAATTACCGCATTAATATCGTTTGTCACATAGGCAAAATGAGCAAGGCCTACTTGGTGGCCGGCTAAATCACGGTTTTCAGCTTCACCGTTATCGCTTAATGCAAGATATTGGTAATCATCACCAAAGTGCAGCCACTTGCGCGGTTTGCCCGACCATTTGCTATCGCCTTGACTACGCACACGCCAGTGCGGGAATGCAGCTTTATAAAAGTGCAGCATGGCATCAACATTACTAACAACAAGGTTTACGTGTTCTAAATACATGGTAGTTTTCCTTTTTATTTTTAAACTGCCACCAAGATAAAACCTCAAGTTAAGTTTAGGTAAAGCGTTTTTTCAAATAAAAAAGCCCCACTGAAGTGAGGCTTTAAAAAATTGAGTAGTTATTGATGAATCAGCTACCAGCAACCTGCATTTGTTCTATCAATACAGAGCCTGTTTGAATACCACCACGACGCTCGATATCGCCACCTAAGCCCACAACGGCTTTAAACATATCTTTTAAGTTACCAGCAATTGTGATTTCACTGACTGGGTATTGGATTTCACCATTCTCAACCCAGAAGCCCGCTGCACCACGTGAGTAATCGCCCGTTACCGTATTCACACCTTGGCCCATAAGTTCCGTTACTAATAAGCCTGTGCCCATGGTTTTTAAAAGTGCTTTTAAATCGGCATGGGTTTGTTCAACTAGCCAGTTATGAATACCACCAGCATGACCCGTTGGTGCCATAGACAGTTTACGTGCCGCGTAGCTTGCTAATAGGTAAGTTTGCAGCTCACCGCCTTGAATAATTTCACGGTCTACAGTTTTTAAACCTTCAGCATCAAACGGTGAAGACGCTAAACCTTTTAATAAATGAGGGCGCTCAGAGATATTCACACAATCGCTAAATACTTTTGTACCTAAGCTATCAAGCAAGAAGCTCGACTTACGATAAAGCGCGCCGCCACCAATCGCCGACACTAAATGGCCGAATAATGAGTTAGCAATATCTGCTCTAAAGATCACAGGCACTTTCATGGTACCGAGCTTTTGGCTGTTAAGTTTAGCCAAGGTTTCGGTTGCCGCTTCGAGGCCTACTTTTGCAGCGTCATTTAAATCATCTTTATGACGTGCGATGGTATAAGCTGAGTCGCGCTGCATTTGCTCGCCTTCTTTACCAATCACCATCGTGCTAATGCTATGACGCGTACGCGGGTAACCTGCAATCATGCCATGGCTGTTACCATAAACACGTAAACCTTGGTGAGAAGAAAAACTCGCACCGTCTGAATTTACAATGCGCTCATCGGCATTTAACGCCGCTTGTTCTGCTTGATGACAAAACTCAACACCTTGCTCTGGGCTAACTTCCCACGGGTGGTATAAATCTAAATCTTGCGGTGCAAATTCAAGTAACTCTTTATCAGCGATACCATTAAATGGGTCGTCAGAGGTGAACTTTGCAATATCAATGGCTTTTTCGACCACTGTACGTAATGTTTTAGGGTTTAAGTCAGCTGTTGAAGCAGAGCCTTTGTTGTTACCCACATAAACACTGATACCTAAGCCACCGTCTTGGTTAAACTCTATTGTTTCAACTTCGCCCATACGCGTGCTGACAGACAAACCTGACGTGCTCGACATCGCCGCTTCAGCTGCTGTTGCACCCAATTTTTTTGCATGCTCCAGTACTTCGCTTACAGCGTCTTTCACTTCAGAAATGTGTTGATAAATAGGATCTTTCATCTTGTGTGTCCTAGGTTCTGATATTTTTTATAGTGTAACGAATGCTAACACACTGCGAGACCTGCATCAGCTAATATTAATCATTAACTAAATGGCGTATAATAGCGAATAGTTAAGTTTACTGAATGAGCATCCTTATGGCGAAGAAGAAAAAGCCACTTATCGAAGAAGAAATTATTTACGTATCAAAAAGCGAATTAAAACGTGAAGCCATGCAATATCATGGTCTGGGTGCTGAAATTGCAAAAATGCCGAAAAAGCAACGCGATCGTTTACCGCTTAATCACGATTTAAAAGAAGCCCTTGTCGTTTCTGATAAAGTAAGTGACAAGAGCGATGCTTACCGTCGTAACTTAAACTACATCGCAAAAGTTTTACGTACCACAGAAAACGTTGATGAAATTCAAGCGATGATCGACATCATGCTTAATAAAAACAATCAAGCCGATGTTTTGATGAACAAAATCGAAACCCTGCGTGATGATTTAATTAAACAAGGTGACGACCTGATCAATTCAACAATTGATCAATACCCTTCTCTTGAGCGCCAAAAAATGCGCCAATTAGTGCGCAGCGCCGCAAAAGAAGTAAAAGCAGAAAAACCAGCAAAGAATTACAAAGAGTTATTCCAGTATCTAAAAGATGCGATTATGCTTTGATTTCCTTCGCGCGAAATAAATTTCACGCCTACAACACCGTAGGCGTCACGCTTGCTTGGCGCGTGTTGAACACCACTTAATACGCAACCATCGCGCGACATAAATTTCACGTCTCTACAACCAAATACAATTCCAAAACGGGTAATCGCCAACGTGCTTGACTAATTTTGCGCGTAGAGGGTTTGCGACTATATATCGAGCTTGATGTATTAGGTCATTTTCATCTCTGATTTGATGATCATAAAAATTATTTTGCCAAACCACTACTTTGCGCCCTTTTCTCTTACGAATAGACATGGTCACCATGCTTTTGTACAGCTTAATTACTGCTGATAAGTTTTGCTGAGGGCGAAGTTGAAATATCCAATGTAAATGGTCAGGCATGAGGACAAAGCAGATTGTCTCCACTTTATCTTCTAAATGGTAAATTGCTTTGGCAGCATCAACTGCATATAGATAGTTGGCAAATATAGGCACTCGATTCTCACAACAAAGAGTTACTGAATAATAGCAGTTTGAATGTGAGGTTCGCCCTTTAAGCCTCTTCCTTGACGAAAACATAAACCTATCAATCCTGAAGGTAAAACCTGATCTTAGAACTTAAAAACACACCTAGCCAATTTACACCAAAAATGTTTGAACCTCACAATACAAAAACATCGCGCGAAATAAATTTCACGCCTACATCAAACCGTAGGCGTCACGCTTGCTTGGCGCGTTTTAAACACCACACAACACGCAACCACCGCGCGAAATAAATTTCACGTCTACATCAAACGTAAGCGTCACGCTTGCTTGGCGCGTCTTGAACATCACACAATACTCAACCATCTCGCGAAATAAATTTCACGCCTACCACAAGCGTAGGCGTCACGCTTGCTTGGCGCGCCTGAAACATCAAACAATAAACAACCATCACGCGAAATAAATTTCACGCCTACATCAAACCGTAGGCGTCACGCTTGCTTGGCGCTTCTTAAACACCACACAATACTCAACCATCGCGCGAAATAAATTTCACGCCTACAACACCGTAGGCGTCACGCTTGCTTGGCGCGTATTGAACATCACGCAATACTCAACCATCGCGCGAAATAAATTTCACGCCTACATCAAACATAGGCTTCACGCTTGCTTGGCGCGTATTGAACATCACGCAATACTCAACCATCGCGCGAAATAAATTTCACGCCTACATCAAACATAGGCTTCACGCTTGCTTGGCGTGTCTTGAACACCACACAATACTCAACCATCGCGCGAAATAAATTTCACGCCTACATCAAACCGTAGGCGTCACGCTTGCTTGGCGCGCCTGAAACATCAAACAATAAACAACCATCACGCGAAATAAATTTCACGCCTACATCAAACCGTAGGCGTCACGCTTGCTTGACGCGTCTTGAGCTGATCGCTCCTAAAACAAAAAAAGGCTCTGAGCGTTCACTCAGAGCCTTTTTTAAAATCGATAATCAATTACCAGATTTTTACGCGATCTTCTGGTTTGATATACATTTTGTCGCCTTCTTTCACGTCAAATGCCTGATAGAATTCTGGCATATTTGAAAGAATACCGATTACACGGTAATGGCTTGGTGAATGAGGGTCTGTCATTAGGCGGTTACGTAACTCTTCGTCACGATATTTACGACGCCAAATTTGCGACCAACCCATGAAGAAACGCTGATCACCTGTGTAACCATCAATAATAGGCGCTTTTTCATCACCAAGTGATAACTGGTATGCTGTATAAGCAACTGTTAAGCCACCTAAGTCACCAATGTTTTCACCTAATGTAAGCTGACCATTTACGCTAGCATCTTCAAATGGTTTGTACTCGTTATATTGAGCAACTAGCTGACCCGTGCGCTCTTCAAACTGTTTAAGGTCTGATTCGCTCCACCAGTTACGTAAGTTACCATCACCATCGTACTTCGCACCTTGGTCATCAAAGCCGTGACCTAATTCGTGGCCGATTACCGCACCGATTGCACCGTAGTTCACAGCGTCATCAGCTTCTAGGTTGAAGAATGGCGGTTGTAAGATAGCCGCTGGGAATACGATTTCGTTGTTCACAGGGTTGTAGTAAGCGTTAACTGTTTGTGGTGTCATGTGCCACTCAGAACGGTCAACTGGCTTACCTAGTTTTGCAGTCATGTCTGCATATTCCCATTCGCTGTGGCGAATGTAGTTACCTACTAAGTCATCACCTTTAACTTCAAGTGCTGAGTAATCTTTCCATTTATCTGGGTAACCGATTTTTGGTGTGAACTTATCAAGCTTTTCTTTAGCCGCGATTTTTGTTTCAGGGCTCATCCACTCAAGGTTTTCAATCGCGACTGCATAACCTTTGATTACGTTATCAACTAACTCTTCCATACGCGCTTTCGCTTCAGGCGGGAAGTTTTCTTTAACGTATACTTTACCTAAGATTTCGCCTAGTACACCGTTTGATGCATCAACCGCTTTTTTCCAAAGTGGTGATTGCTCTGTAACACCGCGAAGTGTTGTGCTGTAGAAATCAAAGTTAAGGTCTACTAGCTCTTTATCTAATAGGCGAGCATAGTTGCTAACAAAGTGGAACTTAAGGTAGTTCTGCCACGTTGCTAAGTCTGTATCGTTGTAGATACCTGCGAATTTTTCTAGGTAGCTAGGTTGGCGAATGATTACATCATCAATTTTGATACCTGATGCATCAAGGTAAGCTACAAAATCAAAGTCACCAGTAAGTTTATTAGCATCTGCAACGCTCATCTTGTTGTAAGATTTAGTCGCATCACGGCTTTCAACACGGCTCCACTGTGCATCGGCAATGCTTGTTTCAAGAGCAATAATTGCTTTAGCCGCAGATTCTGCATCAGCTACACCGGCTTTGCTTAAGATAGCTGTTACGTATGCTTGGTAAGCTTCACGAATTTTTGTGAATTTTTCTTCATCTTTTAAGTAGTAGTCGCGATCTGGTAAACCTAAACCAGACTGATAAACATACATCGCGTTTTCGCTAGAGTTTTTCGCATCGTTGTTTACGTACCAACCAAACGGTAAACTACCACCTTTAATGCGAAGTTCAGCCATTAAAGCAACAAGATCAGACTTGTTCTTAACTGCGTCAACGCTTTCTAACACTGGTGTTAATGGCTTGATACCTGCCGCTTCACGGCCTGCTTCGTCCATGTAGCTGTTATAGAATGCAGCTAATTTAGCTTCATCAGAGCCTGGCTTAACGTCTTTATTTGCCGCTGCTTTTTCTAGCACTTCTTTCATCGCTTTTTGCGAGTCATCGTAAAGCTGAGTGAATGAACCGTAGTTTGATTTATCACCTGGAATTTCTGTTTTCTCTAACCATTCGCCGTTTACGTGATAGTAAAAGTCATCTTGTGCGCGAACAGATTTGTCCATGTTCGCCAGTTCAATGCCAGAGTTTAAAGGTGCTTTTGCTTCAGTGACGGTCGCAGTTGCTAGTGCTTTAGTTTCTTGTTCTTTTTCACCACAACCAACAAGACCGAGCGCAAGTGCAATACTTGCCGCGGTAAGTGTTACTTTTCTCATGGGGTTCCCGTACCAATTTAATTTATAAAGTATTTATCGAAAAACGAGTAAACCATACCAACAGTTAGTTTTTCGCTGTTTCCATAATAAACCTCTCGAGCAAAACAACAAAACCGAATATGTAACAATTCTTATCAAAACAAGATAAGCCGCATTTTTGAGCGATGAGAGGGGGAGGTTAAGTGGTTAGTGGTTAGTGGTTGCATTGTAGGCGCGATTTTATATCGCGCAATGTTTCTATGACTCACAAAGAGGATAAGAGGCGCTGCGCTTAAGAGAATACAAAAAAGCATTATTATCACTTCCTCTTCTTTTCTCATGCACTGCTCTTTGTGCAATTTTTTCGCGCGAAATAAATTTCACGCCTACATCAATCGTAGCGCGTCTTACATTCAGCACCAAGATTGCAAATTAATAAAGAACCCGCAAACAATGCTGTTCAGCTTCAAACTGAAAGCTGATGGCTGTTACTGCTCGTACTTCTGCTTTATCTTTTCGATGATCTCAACATTCGCGGCTGGGAAGCTGTAATCATCAAGCTCGCTAAGTGCGACCCATTTGCCTTGTTGGCCTTCTGCGCCATGGGCCGTGCCTGTGAAATCATCAACAATGTGCACATCTAAGCGTACGCACTTATCGCCGTAGTCATGTTCGATAACCATTAGCTCTTCACTGCCGTTAACTGTTAGGTTTACTTCTTCTAACAGCTCGCGCTGTAGCGCAGTAAATACGCTTTCGCCCTGCTCTACTTTGCCGCCAGGGAATTCCCATAAGCCGCCTTGGTGTTTGTCGTCTGGGCGCTTACAAATAAATAATTGCTGATCTTTATAAATAACGCCAACTGCAACATGCACTACTTTTTTAGTCATTTGTTGTTTCCTTAATCATAAAAAAAGCGACGCAAGCGTCGCTTTTTATCACCGTGTTTTGGTTATTTTAATTTACCGCAACACTGCTTATATTTATTACCTGAACCACAAGGACACGGCTCGTTACGGCCTACTTTAGGTTCTGCACGTTGTGTAACTACAGCACCTTCTGGTGTTTCGCCACCAATATGCTCAGCTTCTTCGTGTTGGTATTCACGTGGCGCATTTTCGCTACGACGATGTTGCTCTTCAACTTTTTCAACATCTTCTTCAGCGCGAACTTGTACTTTACTTAAAATACCCACAACGTCGACTTTTAAGTTCTCTAGCATTTCAGAGAATAGCTCAAACGACTCGCGCTTGTACTCTTGCTTAGGATTCTTCTGTGCGTAACCACGTAAATGGATACCTTGACGAAGGTGATCCATCGCAGCCAAGTGATCTTTCCAATGTTGGTCTAGGCTTTGTAGCATAATCGCTTTTTCGAATTGACGTAGTACAGACTCGCCTACCATCTCTTCTTTTTGCTTGTATGCTTGCTCAACCGCTTCTTCGATACGCTCACGAAGTTTCTCTTCGTATAGTTTGCTATCGTCAGCTAACCATTGTGAAATTGGCAGCTCGATTAAGAAATCTTGTTTTAAGCGCTCTTCAAGACCCGGGATATCCCACATTTCAGCAAGGCTTTGCGGTGCAATGTACTGGTCGATTGTACCATTTAGCACATCGCCTCGAATTGCAGTGATAGTTTCTGAAATATCGCCTTCTTCAAGTAGCTCATTACGTTGCGAGTAAACAACACGACGTTGGTCGTTCGCTACATCATCGTACTCAAGTAATTGCTTACGAACATCGAAGTTACGTGCCTCAACTTTACGTTGTGCGTTTTCGATTGCGCGGTTAACCCAAGGGTGCTCAATTGCTTCACCGCGTTGCATACCTAGTTTACGCATCATGTTAGTCATTCGCTCACCAGCGAAGATACGCATTAGCGCGTCGTCCATTGATAAGTAGAAACGGCTTGAACCCGCATCACCTTGACGACCAGAACGACCACGTAGCTGGTTATCGATACGACGAGACTCGTGACGTTCAGTACCAATGATGTGTAAACCACCCGCTTCGATTACTGCATCATGGCGTTTTTGCCACTCATCTTTAATCGCTTTGATTTGTTCATCAGTTGGGTTTTCTAGCTTTTCAACTTCACTGTTCCAGTTACCACCTAACACGATATCGGTACCACGACCGGCCATGTTAGTTGCAATAGTTACTGTGCCCGGTAAACCTGCATCGGCAACGATGTCTGCTTCTTGTGCGTGGAACTTAGCATTAAGTACGTTGTGCTTAATTTTTTCTTTACGTAAGAACTGCGATAAGTACTCAGAACTTTCGATAGAGATAGTACCCACAAGTACCGGTTGACCACGTTCTTGGCAATCTTTGATATCAGCAAGGATTGCTTCGTACTTTTCTTCTTGTGTTAGGTACACAAGATCAGCACGATCGTCACGGATCATCGGTTTGTTTGTTGGCATTACTACTGTGTCTAGACCATAGATAGACTGGAACTCAAACGCTTCTGTGTCTGCTGTACCTGTCATACCCGCTAGCGTGTCGTATAAACGGAAGTAGTTTTGGAATGTGATTGATGCCAATGTTTGGTTTTCGTTTTGAATGCGTACACCTTCTTTTGCTTCAACAGCTTGGTGCAAACCTTCTGACCAACGACGACCTTCCATTGTACGGCCTGTGTGCTCATCAACGATGATAACTTCGTTTTCTTTAACAACGTAATCAACGTCTTTTTGATAAAGCTTATGAGCACGAAGTGCCGCATACACATGGCTTAATAATGTGATGCTTGAAGCTGAGTAAAGTGAATCACCTTCTTGAATTAAGCCGCGCTCAATTAATAGCTCTTCAACTTTAATTTGACCACGCTCTGTAAGGTGAACTTGCTTAGACTTTTCATCGATCGTGTAATCACCGTCGCCTTCAACGCCTTCTTCATCTTCTTTTTCTTGTAGCTCTAGGTCAGGCACAATTTTGTTGATTTCGATGTAAAGCTCAGAGCTGTCTTCAGCTGGGCCTGAGATAATAAGCGGCGTACGCGCTTCATCGATTAGGATTGAATCCACCTCATCCACTACGGCGTAGTAAAGTGGGCGTTGTACACGCTCTTCAATGCTAAATGCCATGTTATCGCGCAGATAATCAAAGCCAAATTCGTTATTAGTACCGTAAGTGATGTCGGCAGCGTAAGCGATTTTCTTCTGCTGTGGCATCATACCTGGTACGTTACAGCCTACTGTTAGACCTAAGAACTCAAATAATGGGCGGTTAGTTTCGGCGTCACGTTTTGCAAGGTAGTCGTTCACGGTAATTACGTGAACCCCTTTACCTGTTAAACCACGAAGGTATGCAGGCAATGTTGCTGTTAGTGTTTTACCTTCACCGGTACGCATTTCTGCAATGCGACCTTGATGTAAAACCATACCACCTAGTAGCTGTACGTCGAAGTGACGCATGCCATTTACACGCTTAGATGCTTCACGTACCACAGCAAATGCTTCTGGTAAAATGTCATCTAGGCTTTGTCCGTTATCGTAACGCTCTCTAAATTCAGCTGTTTTTGCTTTTAAATCTTCATCAGAAAGCGCTTCTAATTGCTTTTCAAGCGCATTAATTAGAGCGACCGTCTTTCTTAGGTTTTTAATAGTGCGGTCATTGCGACTACCAAAAATCTTGGTAAATAAATTAGATATCATGATAAAACCGTTACAATATATTCTTTGTTAGCTAGTCATTAGCTAACCCACTTTCTTCAATTGATAATTAATATGCGCTTATGCTCATGATGTAGGGCATATTAATTAACAATTTATCAGTACGCTGTTCAAAACACCGCTTATTTCGTGCGCTATCATACCAGAGTCTGCGCAACATCAAACCTTCTGTTTATGAAGATATGGAATTTCGGCAAGAAAACTTAAAAATCAGCCATAATCTTTGATCTAACCCCATCAAAAGGGTGAAAACAAGATTACTGAATAGATATGGCGACAATCGAAATAAAATCAAGATCAGGGGAGAAAAAAGGCGATGCGATGGACGAAATTCGACTTTGTAAATGTAGGTGGTCATTTATGGCGACAATACATTACATCTCCTTCACCAATGACGCGCTAAAGCACGACCTACAAGATAACACGCGAAATAAATTTCACGCCTACACCATAGGCGTCACGCTTGCTTGGCGCGTCTGACATACTGCGCCATTTCACCAACCTATGTCTGACTTACAAACAACACAATTCGGCTTCAAACTGACGGCTGAAAGCTGACGGCTTTACTTCTTTTTCCGCCCATGTTGTGCTAAACGCTCTAACTTGGCTTTTAAAGAAGGCGGGGCATCTGCGGCGATGGCGCTGAGGTAATCGGCTGTTTGTTCGCTCATTTGGCGCTTCGAAACAGGCTTTTGCTCTGGCTTATTTGTTGCCGATAAGCGCTGTGTTGCCTGTGGGTTTGCGGTAATTTTAATTTGCCCAAGCTCTACCATACCAGCGGCACGAAAATGCGAAAGCATATCCATTTTTAAGTAATTTAAACGCAGTGCAATCGGTGCCGAAACTGCTTCTATCATCAAAGTACCATCACGGTAATTACTTACCCGGCATTTTTTCGAAAGCGTTTCACCTAAAAAATCATCAAGAATGGTTTGTTGAGAAGACAAGCCTTGGGTTTTACCAGCATAAGATGCTAAGCGACCACTCAAGCCCGCCATAATATCGCCAACAGCTTTTGGCGCGTATCTATCTTTTGCCATTAATCGTCTACCTAAAAGGGTTAATCACCACAAAGAGAATATACCACTTACGTAAATATGAAGCTATTAGGTTCGAAAACAGTGGTTAGTGGTTAGTGGTTAGTGGTTAGTGGTTAGTGGTTAGTGGTTAGTGGTTAGTGGTTAGTGGTTAGTGGTTAGTGGTTAGTGGTTAGTGGTTAGTGGTTAGTGGTTAGTGGTTATAACAAGGTAAAATACATTTCATGTGTAGCAAGTTCTTTGTTTAATTACACAAAAAATAAAACCACCCTCTCGATCAACTGATATCTAACTTCTGAATTCTAACTACTAAAAATACGACTTCTGAAGTTTATCTCTTGTTATAAAACCTCCGCGCGAAATAAATTTCACGCCTACATCAAACGTAGGCGTCACGCTTGCTTGGCGCGTCTAACATTCAACACCAAGCCGGGAAATCATTAAAGAGCCCACAAACAACACCGTTCGGCTCAAAACTGACAGCTGAAAGCTTTTCTTCCTCCTGCGTGATTGTTTCTGGTACACTTTTCCTTTGTTTTTTATTTAACTTGCACGATGACTCAACACTCTCTTACTTTAATCGTATTAGCTGGCGGGCTGGGTAGCCGCTTTGGCGGAAACAAACAAATTGCCGAAATTCCGGGGCTAGGCTGTACCATTATGGAACTTAGTATTCAGGATGCGGTTAAAGCGGGTGTTAACCAAGCGGTGATCATCATTAATAAAAAAATTCGTGCTGAGTTTGAAGCGACGATTTTACCGCGCCTGCCTGAGTCGCTCGAAGTAATCCTGGTTGAGCAAGCAATTAGTGCAGTGCCTTGTGGTTATGAGCACCTAGCTGCTGAACGCCAAAAGCCATGGGGCACAGGTCATGCTTTGCTTTGCGCAAAACCCTATGTAAATAACCCAGCTATTGTCATTACTGCCGATGATTATTATGGCGAGTCTTCATTTGCCATTATTAGTGAGCACTTCAAACAGCATAGCAATTGGGCGATGGTAGGTTACCCAATAAAAGATACACTCTCCGAAGAAGGTGGTGTAAATCGTGGTGTATGCTCTGTTGATAGCCACCAGCATTTAACTGATGTGGTTGAGTACCTAGATATCAAACTAGAAAATAATGTTTTAAAAGGCAACAATCCACATGGTGAGAGATCACAAATTGCCGAAGATGCCTTAGGTTCAATGAGCTTTTGGGGAATAACACCCAGTTTATTTAATGACTTAGAAACAGGCTTTATTGAGTTTTTAGAAAATACTGACAACGGTGTCACGAAAGAGTATTATTTACCAAATGAGATACAACTCGCGATTCAAGATAACCGCCAAGCTGTAACCGTTTATACTGCACAAGAGCCATGGTATGGCGTAACCTACAAAGCTGAACTGGATGCAATAGCACACACTTTATGTCAGTTACGTCGTAAGCTAAACGATTAAACCCTCGCCTCTTCTTGCAAAAAATAAGTAATGGAAAATTAATGAAGTCTAATCCTGTTGCAACTTATCTTTCTGAGCACTTTGGCTTAAGCACAGATAACGTAACGCTAAAGCCAATTGGCAATGGCCACATCAACACAACCATGTTACTTAAATCAGAAGAAAACGCCTTGGTTGTGCAAAAGTTAAATACCGATGTGTTTCCTAACCCTAAGCACCTAGTTGAAAATGCACGACTAATTGAGCAGCACCTTAGTGAAAAACACAACAATGGTGAATACAGCCTAGAAATTATTCGTCATGTTCCAACTATCGAAAGCGACTTTTTAGTTGAATGCGATCAAGGTGTTTGGCGTGCACTCGAATTTATTGGCGGCAGTTATAGTGAAGATGTAGTAGCAACTATCTCGCAAGCACAAACTGCAGCCAATGCATTTGGACAATTCGCGCTAGCATTACAAGATTTTCAGGCTGAAAAGCTTCATCATGTAATCCCTGATTTTCATAACTTAGCGATGCGCTTTGACGCCTTTAAAAAGGTAATCGAAAAAGACTCTGTAAACCGTTTGGCCCTTTGCCAAGACGACATCGATTTTTGTTTAGCTCAACAATCTTTAGTTGATGAGTTAAAACAACTTGAAGGAAACATTCCTTTAAGACCATGCCATAACGACACAAAAATCAACAACATGCTGTTTTGCACACAGTCAGATGATGCTAAAGCAGTCATCGACCTCGATACCTGTATGCCTGGTTATTGGTTATTTGATTTTGGCGATATGGTGCGTACCTTCTGCTCACCTGAGCAAGAAGATTCAACCAACCTAAGTAATGTACGTGTTCGTGAAGAGATCTTCGCCGCCATCGTTAAAGGTTATGTTGAACCACTACAAGATGTGATCACCGATGCCGAAAAAGAAAGCTTCTGGCTAGGCACCAAAGTCATGACCTTTATGATTGGCCTACGCTTTTTAACAGACTTTATTGATGGCGATAATTACTTTGCCACCAAACATGCAAACCACAACCTAGAACGCGCCCGCAACCAGTTTGCTTTATATCGCGATATTCTTGAAAAAGAACATACATTAAAAGCGATATTAGAGATAAATAAAGGATAGAGATGCGAGATGCGAGATGCGAGATGCGAGATGCGAGATGCGAGATGCGAGATGCGAGATATTGTAGGCGCGATTTTACATCGCGCAATATAAAAAGATTACGCGGGAAATAAATTTCACGCCTACATTAAAACGTAGGAACGGCTTTAGCCGTGAATTAAATAAAGATTTTCGGCGTTAAAACGCCTTATATGGACTCCTTATATGGACTCCTCCTATTGCACAATACCCTTCGTTAATTTTGTCAGACTGCGTGCTTATATGCGGGCTCATAATGAGGAGCTACCTCGGCCCTTTGATGTATTCGCGCCCTTGTGCCTCTTCT
>Ga0209365_1000031_pt1 | contig 53536 bp, 43 predicted proteins | sample WorMetimpBELIZE2_FD_187389 | JGI IMG/M metagenome (GOLD analysis project Ga0209365, IMG submission 187389) | Marine gutless worms symbiont microbial communities from Max Planck institute for Marine Microbiology, Germany - Olavius imperfectus... | ecosystem: Host-associated > Annelida > Digestive...
ATATTGACATCGCCAATACACATGCGATGCTTTCTCGTATCTACTCATGTTTTTTCCCTATATGACTTCGCTAAAAATCAAATAAGGAATTAACATGAGTATTTTCTCAGGCAAAGCCTAAATGATGATAACCACCTACTGAAGTAGGTGGTTTAGGGCCGAAAACAAAAAAGCGCGATGACGACACCGTCACCGCGCCTTTGTCTATATAAAGTATCAAGTAATTATTAAACTTTAAACTTATCGATTGCTTGATAAAGCACACGCGCTTGCTCTGATACTTCTTCGCTGGTTTGTGCATTAGTCGCCGCGTGACCCGATGCTTCTTGAGCGATATCACGAATACGAACCACGTTTTTATTCACCTCAGAAGCCACTTGGCTTTGCTCATCAATCGCTGTGGCAATGTGAGTGCTCATATCCATAATAGTTTGTACATCTTCGGTAATTGAGCGCAATAACTCACCCGCCTTACTTGCCTGCGCCGCACTTTCGCCACCTTGCGTACGACATTGCTGCATAATGCTCACCACTTCTTGCGTACGCCCTTGTAAGGTCGAAATGATGCTCTCGATCTCTTGTGTTGAATCTTGAGTACGCTGCGCAAGTGAGCGAACTTCATCTGCTACTACCGCAAAACCACGGCCTTGTTCACCAGCACGCGCCGCTTCAATAGCCGCATTGAGTGCCAGTAAGTTTGTTTGCTCAGCAATGCCACGAATAACATCCAGTACAGAGCCAATCGTTTCAGCGTCTTTTTCTAATTGCGACACCACACTTGACGCATTACCGAGTGAGTCTGATAAGTGATTAATTTGCACTACCGTTGATTCAACCTCAGAACGACCTTGCTGCGCACTTAAGTTAGTCGACTCTGCTTTTTTCGCTGCTGCTTCAGTATTGTGAGAGATATCTTGAATCGTCGCCTGCATTTCTGTTGCAGCAGTAGCAACCATATCAGCTTCATGAAGTTGCTCTTGCATACCAGAGCTAGTTGCCGCTGTCGTTTCAGATAAATGCTCTGTTGCCACATTGAGTGTGCCTAGAGCGGTATTGACTTCGTAAATTAGCTTTTTAAAGTCACTAATCAAGCTATTAAAGTCAACTGTCATCGTGGTGATTTCATCTTTACCTGACTGCTCAATAGACATACTTAAATCATTACTGCGACGTATTTCATTAATCGTGTGATATACACGCTCAATAGGCATAATGATTGAACGACTAGTAAAATAGACTAACAGCATGACCAAAACGCTGGCGACAATGAAAACAAGCAACGCAACGAGTTGCGCTCGCTCGGCGCTAGACTCAACAAAAGCCTTAGTTTCCGTTGTTAATTGATTAACAATCGCATCGCTCTTTTCTACACTTCGCTTCATTTCACCTAGTGCACCTGAGTCTAGATCTAATCCTAGAGTCACCTGTGCATCGACAAGCGCTTTGAATTTAACTTGGTAAGTAGCCAAGTTACTAAGTAATTGCTTCTCATAGCCAGTTTCAAATCCTGCATTTTTAATTTCAGACTGAAAATTACTGACTAAATCATCAAATTTAGCCAGATACTTCAAATCAAATCGCAGCATAAAGTCTTTCTCTGCGCGACGAAGCTGCAGCATCAAGGTTAATAGCTGATAGTTTTCACGTTCACTGAGTAAGGTTTCAACTTGATGCACGGCTCCACGTAGCTCACCATACAACGCATCTTTAGGATGCAAACCAATTTTCTTTTGCAACACAACAACTTCATTAAAGTCATCGTAATACAATTTCGCTAAGCTTCTAAATTCATCAAGTTTTGCTGACTCCATTGATAAGTCATTAACTAGCTCGTCAAGACGTGCCATTTTAACTTTAAGCTGTGCATACTCTTTTTCAAAAAGCTCAAGACTTTCGACATCTTTATAAAACAAAAAGTTTTTTTCATGCTTGCGCATTGCAAGTTCATGAATATCAAGTTCCTCCGCATTTTGAATTGTTTCATTGAGTTTTAGCATCATGCGCGACTCAAGGATAATTACACACAGCATCACAATCATTGCAAGACCAACAACGAGCGCGTTTAATTGCAAACGACGCTTTATAGTTAAGTTTTGTAATACATTCATTCAAAGTGCCCTATAGAAACATGCATTTAAGAGTATAGCTAAACTATCTAAAGCAGCTAATAAAAAGTGATTAAACTTGTCGCACATTTTCTAATATTAGGGAGGTTTAAACAATTAGTTTTTGTTCTAAATCAACCTGTTGCCACAGGTATTTATGGAGCTTATCCACCTTTTCCCATTGCTTTTTTCTTATCCACTCAACCAAAGGTGCTGGATCGCTTGGGAAGTTGAGTTTTTTATTCTGTGGAGATTGCAGCCAATCATCCATCGCATTGGGGTTTAAATAACTCATGACATGAGCTGCCCCCATCGACAATAAAGTCTGCGCATTAATACCTTGCTCAAATTGTTTACCTAGCGGTTTTAACAATAATTTTTTACCAAGTTGTAATGCTTCACTTGCAAGTTCGAATCCAGCATTACCAATCACGCCACCCGCATTAGCAAGATCATTTAGAAACCCAACGCGTGATGGTGCTCGCAGATGGATATTACCAATTGAACAATCCTGAGCATCCGGGTGATAACAATAAAACTCTCTTTCAGGAAAATCTTTTAAGTACTCGACCACATTGTTAAGATTTTCGAATGGCAGATACACCAACACCTTATTTTCAACCATCACTGGGTTATCGTGATGATGAGTAGCAATAAATGGAGGGATGATATTTTCAGCATAAGGTTGCCAATGTACGCCTAAATAAACACTGGCTGGCGCATAGTTACGGATCAGCGCACGGCGAAAGAATGCGCGGCCAAACATCGGCACTTTATCAGATAAAAATGCCGCTTGATGACTCATGCCAATTACCGGAATATTTTGTTGTTTAGCAGCCCATGCTGTAATTGGCTCAAAGTCATTAAATACCAAATCATAATGACGTAAATCAAGGCCTTTTATATCTTTAATTAGTTGTAGTGGACGTGCATTTTTCAATGTTTTAAAGCTATCAACCTGCCCCGATTTACTGGTAAACGACAAACCTCGAAAAACTCGGTAATCAGCAAAATCATCCATATCAAAGTAGTCTTGCTCTTTTCGACCAGAGAACACATAGTCAACATCGACTCCTAAAGCCCTAAAAGTGCTAGCCATCACCCGCGCTCGCGTTATGTGCCCATTGCCTGTCCCTTGAATACCGTACAAAATTCTCATATAGACTCCACCACCATCACAGCTAATACTGCACAACTAGATCCCATTACTGCACCAATAACCACATCAGCGGGGTAATGCACACCAATAATCACTCTAGATGCAGCGACCCCTGATGCCCAAACCAACCACAAACCGGCAAATTCAGGTAAATACATAGTTAAAATTGTCGCCACTACAAATGCTCCCGCACTATGCCCCGATGGCAAACTAAACCTATCACTCGGCACTAAATAAGCGCCTTGTACTAAGCAATCACAAGGTCTTACCCGAGCAATTCGCTTTTTAACTAAAAAATAAATAGGTCGCTCAATGACAAAACCTACCAGTAGACTCATTGCAAGATGTTGAAAATGCGCTTGCTCCGTAAACCACCAAAAGCTCAAAAATAGTGCAACATAAAGACCGCCATCACCACTTTTTGAAAAGCCAATGGCTGATCGCCTTAACCACACTGGCGAAGCATCATTAAACACACTTAAGAACAGCTGTTCGTCCACCTTTGCCAATTTTGTAAGTATGTTGTTTGCCATGGTGAGCTCCTTGTCATACTTTGCGTCTAATTTTTATACTCACCTCAGCTTAGGCGCTAAAAATAACAATTAAGTGACGCTTTTGAGACACTAATGTTGCGGTGACAAAATTCCTTTGATTTAAACCAATAATCCGCTATTAAGTCGTTGTTATTGAGTTGTATCAGGGTATACTGAGTACTAAACAGACAGTCTCTTTAGAGGATGAAAAAATGGATTACAGCACTTCTGATTTATGCGACCACTTTGCAGATGTGGTTGATGTGCTCGAACCAATGTTTATCAATTTTGGTGGACGCCCAAGCTTTAGTGGTCGAGTAAAAACCGTTAAATGCTTTGAAAATAACGAGCTGATCCGCGAGATTTTATCAACCGATGGCACCGACAGCGTGTTATTGATTGACGGTGGTGGTTCAACCCGACGTGCCCTAATTGATATTGAGCTGGCTGAAATCGCATTAGAAAACAACTGGCAAGGCATTATCGTTTACGGTGCTATTCGTCATGTTGATGAACTTGAAGAGCTAGACTTAGGCATTCAAGCAATTGCCTCTATTCCTGTTGCTGCCGATAGTGAAGGTGCAGGTGAAGACGGTATTGGCGTTAACTTCGCAGGTGTTTCTTTCTTTGATGACGACTTTGTTTACGCTGATAGCACCGGTATTATATTATCTGCTGAAGAATTAGAGTTAGAAATAATAGAAGACTAATCTCGGTGACAAACTACCTTAAAATTTATGATGAAGCGGCGGTAAAGCACTTATGTGTCCGCCGCGCTAACGAACTCAAAGCTTGGCAAGCCCTTGCCCTTCTCGACACTCAAGTTAACGCCCCACAAGCACTCATCGATGCAAAGCATTTCGGTATTCGCTATGTTTTAGTTGGCGTATGTGAGGATATTGGCCCTCGCGCTAACTTAGGTAACGGTGGCTCAGGACAAGCGTGGCAAGCATTTTTAAAGCGCTTTTTAAACCAAACGCATAACCAGTTTTTAAACCACGAGCGTGTGTTGCTACTCGGCGAAGTGGCCCTTGATGACTTAAACCAACAAGCTGCTGACCTTGATAATAAAAACGACGCCGACTTAGCCAAACTACGTGAATTATGCGCTGATATAGACACCCGCGTTGAGCAAGTGATTGCGATGATTTTTGCAGCTGGTCTTGAGCCAATTGTAATCGGTGGCGGCCACAACAACTGCTTAGGTATTTTACGTGCCCTTAGTAAGCAAGATGGTAAACCAGTAAATGCTATTAACTTAGACCCTCATGCTGATTTCAGAGAGTGTGAAGGCCGCCATAGTGGCAATGGCTTTAGATATGCTTACAGCGAAAACCACCTCGCTGATTATCATGTGATGGGGTTACACGAATTTAAAAATAACCAAGCGATTATTGATGCCCTAACCAACGCAAACTTCACGTTTGATAGTTACCAAGACATTCAAGTACGTCGTAAAGTCGATTTATCTTCAGCATGTCAACACGCACTAGCTCAGTTTGATAATGCCTCGCTTGGCGTAGAAGTAGACTTAGACAGTATTTCGTTAATGCCAGTTAGCGCATACACCAACTGTGGTTTTAATGTGAGTGATGCAGAACACTTTGTGCATTTAGCTGCTAGCCAAGCAACAGCCCGCTACTTACATTTATGTGAAGGCGCACCATCACAACACCCGGTTAGTTTAGAAACAGGTATGAACGATGCAGGCCAAATAATCACAGCTTTAGTAAACGCCTACCTGCAAGCCAGAGAAGAAACTTAAATCTTCACTCGGGGTTAAATATTCGGAGCAATTTCACATCAAGCTATGGGGATGATAGGAGCTACCGACCACTCCTTAACTAATCAGACCGAGCCACTCGAATTGTTATATCGGTGGCTCTTAGTTTAGATATTAGTGAGCTTGTTGCCAGTTGTCACCGCTGTCGGCTTCAACAATCAGAGGCACATCAAGAGTAGCGGCTTCTGACATTAACTTACAAATTTCAGCTTTATAGTCGTCCACAGATTCTTCTTTAATTTCGAACACTAATTCATCGTGCACTTGCATGAGCAGCTTAACTGAACCTGCAGCTTGTGCGTTCACCCATTGATGAACTTTTAGCATCGCTTTTTTGATGATATCTGCAGCAGTCCCTTGCATTGGTGCGTTGATCGCAGCACGCTCAGCGGCTTTACGACGAGCACCGTTACGGGCATTGATTTCAGGTAAATGTAAGCGGCGGCCAAAAATCGTTTCTACATACCCTTTATCAGCTGCTTTTTCACGGGTTGTTTCCATGTACTCAAGTACGCCAGGGAAACGCTCGAAGTATTTATCAATATAATGCTGTGCTTCATGACGTGGTACATCTAATTGACGTGATAAACCAAACGCCGACATGCCATAAATTAAACCGAAGTTAACCGCTTTAGCTTTACGGCGCATATCGCTGGTAACCTCTTCAAGGCTAACCCCGAAGACTTCTGCCGCTGTTGCACTGTGAACATCTAAACCATTCGCAAAGGCAGTTAATAGGCCTTTATCTTGAGATAAATGCGCCATGATACGTAATTCAATTTGGCTGTAATCGGCAGCCACAATTTTATGGCCAGGTGCAGCAATAAAGGCTTCACGAATTCGACGGCCTTCTTCTGAACGAATTGGAATATTCTGTAAGTTAGGATCCGTTGAACTTAAACGACCTGTTGCTGTTACAGCTTGATGGTAAGAGGTATGCACTCGCTTAGTGCGCTCATCAACCATTAGCGGAAGTTTATCTGTGTAGGTTGATTTAAGTTTAGATAAACCACGGTGCTCAATAATCACTTTTGGTAACGGATAATCATGAGCAAGTTCTTGTAACACCTCTTCTGCTGTCGAAGGTGCACCCTTAGGTGTTTTCTTGATAACAGGCAGCTCAAGTTTTTCAAACAAAATAGCTTGCAGTTGCTTAGGTGAGCCTAAGTTAAATTTTTCACCTGCAATATCATAAGCTTCTTGCTCAAGCTCTAACAGGCGTTCACCTAAACGTTGACTATGAGCTGCTAGCATGTTGCTATCAATTGCAACACCAGTACGCTCAATATCAGAAAGCACTGTGACAAGTGGTAACTCAATCTCTTCGAATACCGATTTTAATTGGCTATCAGCATCAATTTTTGGCCATAATACTTGATGAAGACGTAGCGTTATATCAGCATCTTCAGCAGCATAAGGCGCCGCTTTTTCTAGCTCAATTTGGTTAAACGTTAACTGCTTTTTACCTTTACCGGCAATATCTTCAAAGCTGATATTTTTGTGACCAAGGTATTTCAGTGCCAACGAGTCCATATCATGGCGGCTGCCTACACTATTAAATACATACGACTCCAGCATGGTGTCGTATTTAATGCCTTTTAATTCAAAGCCTGCGTTAGCTAACACGCTTTTATCGTACTTAAGGTTTTGCCCCACTTTCGCTTTGTTTTCGTCAGCTAAGATTGGGCCAATTTTTGCCATTACGGTTTCTAAGCTTAATTGCTCAGGCGCATCTGGGTAATCGTGACCAACCGGAAGGTAAACCGCTTCACCGGCTTTAACCGCAAAGCTCATACCAACCAATTGCGCTTGCATATAATCAAGGCTGGTTGTTTCAGTATCAAAAGCAAACAATTCGGCGTCATTTAACTGCGCCACTAAGGTATCAAGTTGCTCTTCAGTTAAGATTGTTTCGTAGTGTGCATCAGCAACTTTTGGTAGTTCGTTAGCTTCAGTTGGCACATCTAAATGCGTGTCAGCGTCTTTAGGGTTATCAAGTAGCTCAGCTAACCAACGGCGGAACTCACACTCACCATAAAGTGCAATCAATTCGTCACGATTAGGCTCTTGCAGCTTAAAGCTTTCAAGATCTGACTCAACCTCAACATCACACTTAATTGTTGCTAACTCATAGCTAAGTGGCAAATGATCAAGTGCTGTAGCAAGCTTTTCACCAATCTTGCCTTTTATTTCACCTGCATGATCAATGACACCTTGTAATGATCCATATTTTTGCAGCCACTTCACCGCTGTTTTTGGACCACAGCCATCAACACCTGGGATGTTATCGACTTTGTCACCCATTAGGGCAAGGTAATCAATGATCAATTCAGGACCAACGCCAAACTTCTCAACCACGGTTTCTGGATCTGAAATGCTATCTGTCATGGTATTGATCAGCGTAACATGCTCATTAACAAGCTGCGCCATATCTTTATCGCCAGTCGAGATCAGCACATGACGCTGCTGCTCTGAGGCTATTCGCGCAAACGTACCGATAACATCGTCAGCTTCAACACCTTCAATACTAATCAGTGGAAAACCCATTGCTTTAATAATGTTATGCAGTGGTGCGATCTGTGTGCGTAAGTCATCCGGCATTGGCGGACGATTCGCTTTATATTCGCTGTACATATCATTTCTGAAGGTTTTACCCTTGGCATCAAATACCACCACCATGTGCGATGGATCATATTGCTTGATCAAACTCTTAAGCATATTAACTACGCCATAGATTGCGCCTGTCGCTTCACCTTTTGAGTTAGTAAGGTGCGGTGGCGAATGGTATGCACGGAATAAATAAGAAGAACCATCTACAAGAATTAGTGGATTTTCAGGGATCTGAGCCATGGTGAAATTGGATCCTAATTGAATAACATTAAATTGTTTGTAAGCATGCCATAAGGTCATGAAGAAAACGACTGTGAATTATTAACCAATAAAGCTTTATGACAGAGCAAGCTGTGGATAACTTTGTAGATAACAGACACAGTCAATTCTCCCAAAATGAAAAAACATTTAGGAAAATTAGATAAGCTTATGTTTTTATTTAAAAAAGATATTACGGCGTTCTTTTTTTATTATTTTTGTCCGATGTGGAAAACGGTTTTAGTAGCGATAACCTTTTGCTTATTCGATACCGAATTAACATCCCTTTTCATAACCGGAGAAGTATTCTAGCATAATGGATCAAAGATCATAGCGATCCTTTATACTTTTTTTTTCGTTAGTAATTTATAAAAAGGCATAAACAGCTATTCATCATGCTTTGCGAGTTATCAAGCGACGAAAATTTTTTATTTTGTCGCCATGCTCGTATCCTTGTTAAACTTAAGCTAGTCGCATTAAGGAGAGTTCAAAAATGAAAAAAGTTGCTGTAATTTTAGCTGGTTGCGGTGTTTACGACGGCGCAGAAATCAATGAAGCTGTGTTAACCTTATTACATATCGCTAAAGCAGGCGCGAGCTATGAATGCTTCGCACCCGATATCGAACAAATGCACACCGTTAATCACCTAACAGGTGAAGAAATGACACCTAATCGTAATGTGCTAGTTGAAGCTGCACGTATTGCCCGCGGTGAAATTAAAGCGCTCACTGAGCTAAATGTAGATGAGTTCGATGCCTTGATCGTACCGGGTGGTTTTGGTGCCGCGAAAAACCTATCTGACTTTGCAGTAAAAGGTGCAGATGCCCAAGTTCAAGGTGATGTACTGACAACAGCGAAGGCTTTTGTCGATGCCAACAAAGCAGCAGGTTATATATGTATTGCGCCTGCCATGCTGCCGCTTATTTATGGTAAAGGTGTAAAAACAACCATTGGGAGCGATGCAGAGACCGCCGCAGCTATAGAACAACTTGGTGGAGCACACCAAAGCTGTGCTGTGAACGATATCGTTGTTGATCAACAACATAAAGTGGTCACTACCCCAGCCTATATGTTGGCCCAAAGTATTTTAGATGCAGATGCGGGTATCGAAAAATTAGTTAACAAAGTATTAGAGCTTGCTTAAGCATCAAGCTAAGAGCCAGTATTTTATGCTGGCTTTTCTTGCGCTAACGCAAAAAAATGACGGTTTTTCTCAAGAAAAAGCCTTTTAGATCATTTTATAAATTGTGGCTTAGCGTTATAATCGTTCTAATTTCCGTCATATATATCGTGATTGATCACGTTCAAATCGAAGTGAGCAAGGCAAAATGAAAAAACTATCAGCTGCATTATTACTGCTAGCAACAACGGCATATGCACAAGCGTATGACAACTCTTTGACTGAAGATGCTATCAAAAAGCGTCTAGCGCCAATTGGTTCTGTCTATCTAGAAGGTGATAAAGCTGCAGTCGCTGCTGAACCTACAGGCCCTCGTTCTGGTGAACAAGTTTACCAAGCAGCATGCTTTGCTTGTCACGGCACTGGTGCACTAGGCGCACCTAAATCAGCTGATGATTGGGCTCCTCGTATTGCTAAAGGCATGGACACTTTACTTGACCATGCAATCAATGGTTTCAACGCGATGCCTCCTAAAGGTACGTGTATGGACTGTTCTGATGAAGAGATCAGCGCTGCTATCGATTTCATGACTAGCAAGTAACAGTTTCAAATCTAATACTAAGGGCTTATTTTTATAAGCCCTTTTTTTATGCCTTTATCAGGGCGCGAGGCTAGCTCTGTAGCCAAATATGACCATAATAAATTACTATTTTGTTAACAGCTGTTACTTGACGATCTAATGAAAAAGTGGAACTATTAAGGACGATATTTAAACAATAATAAAATGAGTTCTAAATCATTGGAAGATTCAGCAACACACTTTGATAAGCTTGCACGTAAAAATGTTCGCTTAAAATCGCTTTTACAAAAGTATAAGCAATCACATCACTTGCAACATGCTCTTTTACAATTATCAGAGCAAGCGAGTACTGTTGCCGAATTAACCTTGCTTTACCCTGCTATCCACAACATCCTGCAAGACTATATTCCAAGTAAAAACTTCTTCGTGGTTTTGCATAACCCTGTTTACGATAACCTTGAGTTATCTTATTTTGCCGACGAAAAAGATGGCCTCTCTGTGCCATTGAAGTATGAACAGTACTTTAAAGAAGGCCTGACAGGTTACGTATTTAAGCAAGGTAAAACCAGCTACTTTACCAAACAACAAACAGAGCTAGCGGTTGAACAAGGCTTACTCAAATGCTTTGGCACACCTGCCGAGCATTGGGTTGGAGTTCCTGTATACCGCGATAAGTCAATAATTGGAGTGATGGTCGCGCAAAGCTATGAAAAAGACCTGAGTTATTCTGAGCAACAAATTGAGTTGCTAGAAGTAATGTCACTTTATTTGGCAACGGCCATCGAACGAGTTAAGAAACGTGAACTGCTCGAATCAGAAGTTAAAATTCGTACTCGTGCACTGACACAAAGTAATCAAGCTCTCAATGAAGAAATACAGCAACGTAAAAAAGCGTTAGAGCGTCAACAGATCCTTTTTAAAATATCAGAGCTGGCAACCTTAAGTGAAAATCTTGACGACGTTTATAAACATGTTCACGAAATTATTAAAACCATTACCTATGCAGACAACCTATATATTGCCCTTTATGATGAGCAAACTCACTGGTTAAGTTTTCCGTACTGTGTCGATGAATACAATGACACAGGCAGGCCGAGACCTTTTGCAAAAGGTTTTAGTGAACTTGTTTTAAGCTCCGAAGAATGCCAAGTCATCGATATTGATAAAGCAAATAATCTAATTAAGTTAGGCGTTGTTGAAAGGCCCGTAGACGTCCCGGCTGAACGAACAGCAACTAGCTGGTTAGGTGCACCACTTAAAACATCGCAAGGTGTCATTGGTCTAATAGTTTGCCAAGCGTATAATAATAAACACGAATTCACGCAAGATGACTGTGAGTTAATTACCTTTGTATCGCATCAAATAGCCAACGTCATTCAAACCCATTTAGCAAATCAAGAGTTAAAGCTAAATCATCAAAAGCTGGAAAACAGAGTTGCAGAGAAAACGAAAGAGTTACGCCAAGCAAACCTGCACTTACAGATGCAAATTGAAGAGCGTAAAAAAATAGAACAACAGCTGTACCACGATGCACACCATGACTCATTAACCAGTTTACCTAATCGCAGTTTATTCCTAACACAGTTAGAAAAAACATTGCAGCATTATCAGCGCTATCCAGAGCAGCAGTTTGCAGTGTTATTTATTGACCTTGATAAATTTAAAGACATCAACGATCACCTTGGTCACCAAGCAGGCGATCAATTTTTAATTGGTGTTGCTGAATCTTTCTCGCATTGTATCCGTGAGCATGATTTACTTGCACGTTTAGGTGGTGATGAGTTTGTGGTATTGCTCACTCACTTAACTGAGCAACAGCAAGCTCAAGATGTTGCCAAACGTATCATCGAAATAATGAGAAAACCTTTCTGTATGAAGGGTCAATGCATTCAAAGTGGTGCCAGTATTGGTATTACTTACTCAAAACCAAGCTACAAGCACACCGATGAAATTATACGTGATGCCGACGCCGCCATGTATTACGCTAAAAATGCAGGCCGTAATCGCTTTGAATGTTTCCATCCGCTGCTTAATGCCAGTAATGTGCAACATGATGCTGACAATATGCATCACTTAGATGACTTGCCTATGCACTTTAGAAGTGCCGAAATCATTACCTTGGATGAGCAAACTCGCGCAGAGTCTTTACTCGAAGCATTTGGTGAACACCCAGTACTTGGCAGCACCAGCTTTGAAGTACTTAAGAAGTTTGCGACCGATAGAGTACAGCACTTTGAGGTTGAACTTAACTTACTAAAACAAGCATTCAGCTTAGTAAGTGACAGTAAGAAAGAAAAAGTATTGTTCCCTTGCTCTGGCTTAGTCCTTGAACGTATTAATTTTCAAGCACTATGTAAGCTATTAAAAGCCCACGATGCGAATAGAATGTGTCTGTTATTCAACGAACAAGAAATTCGTTACGCATCAGCGGTACAAATTGAAAATTTAAAAAACTTGGTCGCACAAGGATTTTCGATTGGGTTGAATGAATTTGCTAAAGATCGCTGTGAGTTAAACTTACTGACTGAGTTTCAATTCGATTACTTGTTATTAAGTTCAACATTTAGCAAGCGCGTATTACAGCAAGAAAACTATCACTTACAACTGCAAGGTGTACTGGCGATCACTAAGCTGCAAAATATCAAAGTAATCGCGAAAGGACCGTCGATTTTTAACTACCGCACGTTACTCGATAAGCACGGGTTGTCGTTGTTTATTGGTAAACAGCATGCGCTGGCGCCCTTCGAATACGAAACACCAAGCGCACAAATAATTACTTCTTAAGCATCGCTCTTAGATTAGCTACACGGGCTTGGCCTTTTTCCATACGCTCAGCCTGTGAAGACGGTGGCTTTTTCGCTTCAAAGGCTAAGTCATCTTGTGGTAACTCCTGCACAAAGCGACTGAGCTCAGTATCTGACGTTTCACCAAATTGACGACGTAACTTAGCATAAGTCATTACCAACTCTTGTTGAGCACGGGTTATACCTACATAAGCAAGACGACGCTCTTCTTCAACGTTATCTTCATCGATACTTACTTGGTGTGGTAGTAACCCCTCTTCCATGCCAACCATGAACACATACGGATACTCCAAACCTTTTGAAGCATGCAGTGTCAGTAATTGTACCGCATCAGATTCGTCTTCTTCTTCGTTACGTTCAAGCATGTCACGTAAAGTCAGTTTACTAACCACCTCAGCAAGGTTCAGCGGCGGGTTGTCTGCGTCCCCTGTTAGCATGTCGGTGATCCAACGATAAAGCTCTGAAACGTTCTTCATGCGCATTTCAGCAGCTTTTGCACTTGGTGATGACTCATAAAGGTATGCTTCGTAGTTAATTTGTCTAACTAACTCTTTCACAGCCTCAAGGGTATCGCCGCGTACCGCATTATCAGAAAGCTCAACCACCCAGCGGGCAAAACCAGCTAAGGCATTAAAACCACGGCCTTTTAAGCGGTGTGCAAGTTCAGGTTCAAAACAGGCTGCAAATAAGCTGATATGCTTTTCATTAGCAAGGGTGCCAAGTTTTTCGAGTGTGACCGTACCAATCTCACGGCGTGGCGTATTTACAATACGTAAAAAGGCATTGTCATCATCTTGGTTCACCAATAAGCGTAAATACGCCATGATATCTTTAATCTCTGAACGCGAGAAAAACGACATGCCGCCACTTATCTTATAGGGAATGCGGTTGCTCATAAGTGCTTTTTCAAACACGCGCGCTTGATGGTTACCACGGTATAAAATCGCGTAATCTTTATAGCTGGTACGCTTCATGAATTTATGAGAAATGATTTCTGCTACCACTCGCTCTGATTCATGCTCTTCATCACGACAACCAATCACTTTGATTGGCTCACCATAACCAAGTTCACTGAATAGCTTTTTATCAAACTCGTGAGGGTTGTTGGCAATCAAAATATTCGCCGCTTTTAGAATTCGCCCTGCGCTTCGGTAGTTTTGTTCAAGCTTAATTAAACGTAAGCCCGGAAAATCTTTACTCAATAGTACAAGGTTTTGAGGCTTAGCACCGCGCCATGAGTAAATTGATTGGTCATCATCGCCTACCACTGTAAAACGAGCTCGTTCACCCACCAATAACTTAACCAACTGATACTGGCTGGTATTAGTATCTTGGTACTCATCCACAAGCAAGTAACGAAAACGCTGTTGCCAACGCTCACGCGCAGTAGCATTTTGGCCTAACAATAAAGTAGGGATCATGATCAGATCATCAAAATCAAGGGCATTATAAGCACGTAGTTGATTTTGATAACGCGCATACAGCTGAGCAAATAAGGCTTTTTGTGGCTCACGGGCTTCGCGAACAGCACGCTCTGGCAGAATCAATTCGTTCTTCCAGTTACCTATTTGCATTTTTAGTAGGTTGAGTAAGTCTTTGTCTTTTTTTAGTTCTTCTTCGGTCAGCTCGGCTAGTAACTGGTTGGTATCTTGATCATCAAACAACGAAAAACCGGGTTTAAACCCTAGCGTCGTTAACTCTTTTTTGATGATCTCAAGCCCAAGAGTATGAAACGTTGAAACCCATAAGCCTTTCGACTCTTGTTTACCCAGTGTTTGCGTTACACGCTCGCGCATTTCTTTTGCCGCTTTATTGGTAAAAGTTACCGCCGCAATATTGCGCGCTTGATACTCACACTTTTGCACCAAGTAAGCGATTTTATTAGTAATAACACGCGTTTTACCAGAGCCCGCACCGGCTAATACCAGACACGGTCCACTGATATACTTTACCGCTTCATCTTGTTTTGGGTTGAGTTTCATAAGCCCCTAAAGAAATTATCCAAAGACAGGACGGGCAATTTTACCGTAATCACTACACTACGCCTAGCCAATAAGGTAAGATTGTTTTTTTACGTGACTCAAGGGACGAAGATGATCAACCCAGCAAAACTTGAAGAAATCGCTAAGCAAATTACTGACAACATGCCGCAAGGCGTGAAAAACCTTGCCGAAACAGTTGAAGGCAAAACAAAGCAAGCTATTCAAAACAAACTTGCTGAGATGGACTTTGTAAGCCGTGATGAGTTTGATATTCAAAGCCAAGTACTTATTCGTACTCGTGAAAAACTCACTGAGCTTGAAGAGAAAGTTGCATTACTCGAGCAGCAACTTGCTAGCAAACAAGACGAACAATAAAAAAGGAGAGCGAATTAGCTCTCCTTTTTTCTACCTAACTAGTTTAGGTTTTAGCTTTTTTCTGCCACGCGTTCGAATACACGCTTAACGGCGATACCGTAGGTATCACTAGCTTCTTCAGCACAGGTCACAACCGACTCAAGATCATTAAGGTGACCATTCGCTAAGCCATACACCCAACCATGAATTGTTAAATCTTGGCCTTTCGCCCAAGCATCTTGCACAATGTTAGTACGGCACACGTTACGTACTTGTTCGATAACGTTTAGTTCAATTAAGCTATTTAAACGCTCTTGCTCAGGTAATGCATTGAGTTGTTCGATGTGTTTTTCTTTTACATCACCTACATGGCGTAGCCAGTTATCAATTAAGCCAAAACGCGCTTCGTTTAATACTGCTTGAACACCACCACAGCCATAGTGACCAACGACCATGATGTGCTTCACTTTCAGCACTTCAACAGCGTATTGCATTACCGAAAGACAGTTATGGTCAGTATGCACAACGACATTTGCTACGTTACGGTGAACAAATAGCTCACCCGGTAATAAGTCTACAATTTCGTTTGCAGGTACACGCGAGTCAGAACAACCGATCCACAAATACTCTGGATTTTGCTGCATTGATAGAATTTTAAAAAACTCAGGATCATTTTCACTCGTACGCGCTGCCCAACGTCTATTATTTTCGAATAAATTTTTTAACTTTCTCATTGCGCCTCTTTACGGTTTTTAATAATTAGCTTGGATCAAGATATTCCTTGGTGTCAGCTGCTTTTCGCAAAACGTACTAACTGTTACTTGATACCCTTGTTGTTGCAAATATAAAGCACGATCGAGCACGAGCCAAACTTCAATTGCCCTTCTGAACACATGTCGGACGAGTTCAACTCGCTCGGTGACCCTTTTGCGCTTTTTACCTATCTCTAAAAACTTATTGTAATCAATGCCTTCAGGTAAATGTAATGATTTTTTCTCAGCAGCCCATAAACAAAATGAGTTAAACGAATCAGAGAAGATCGCTTTGTTCACTGACGGTACACTCACATAGTGCATTTCACCGGTCAGTGATTTACGTAACGCATCAAATCCAAGACGCCATTCAACCTCTGTTTTTCTGACCTTATCAACTCGGCTCGGTGCGGTTACCGTTTCTTGCAGCGCCAGTTTTAAATCGCGATGAGTAAGCGCAAGTTGGCTTTTTTTTACGGGCTCGCTCATTGCTTGATAAGCGTTATCAGTGAATAAATGATAACAGCACGGTGAAAAACTAATTTGCTGGGTTTTCGCTTTACTTGCTTGCTGCATAAATGTTTGATGCAAACGACCACAGGCATGCAATGCAACTGCATGCTGCTGGCTTTCAAAAAAGCCATCTGTGTCATCGGTTAATACATCAGCTTGTGAAAACTGCATCGCCAATTGCTGTTGCTTAGCACTGTGTTGACCTTGATCGCACAAGTGTTGTTGTAGCTCAATGCTATGGACACGTGGTGCCCCATTAAATGCCAACATACGACCTAAATGCCCTTTACCTGCACACCATTCTAAAACAGGCTGGTTTAATGACTGCTGACTAATGGCCGCGACAAAGTCTTGTAGTTGTTCAAACTTACGGCCCTTAATGCCATTACTTACCCAAAATGGAAATTCATTACGGGCAGCACTTATAGCAGGCAAATTACACAACTCAGCCAACTGGTCGATACCCTCTATTGCCTCAGTAAAATAACGATATAAAGCTTGCTGATCGGCATCAAGTTCACTCACTTGTTGGTCATCAAGCGCCCATAATAAGTTGGCTAATTCAGGCCAAGGAAGATCATCAAAATCAAATGCGGTACATTGCCAGTATTGGCGGGTTGAAAATAGCAGTGCATCTAAAGCTGCAAAGTGCTCGGCAAGTGTCATAACTACTTAGCGACAAGAAATAAAGAGCAGTATAACAGCTTTTATCTTATTTAACGTCGGTTACTGCTGATCAAGCGACTGTACAATGGCACACACGCAATACTTAAAATGATGGCGAGGATCAACATCCACGACAGCTCAATAGCTTCAGCTTGCTGCTGATCATACATAAAGCCATCAAAAGCCTGATCAAAATCAGCTTGCTCGATGCCATATAGATCTGCAATTAAACGCCATTTTGCCATCGACATATTGCCTAACTTAATCCCTGGAGGTTGAATATAGCTTGCCAAAACATGTGCTTCATAAGCCAGCTCCTGTACGCTTTTATGTTTAGCATAGTGTTGCTTGGTCACATCGATGCTTTCTTCTAAGTGCAATAAAGCATATCGCCACCCTTTTAGGCTCGCGCGGTAAAAACGCTCTACAACCTCAGGCTTCTTCGCTAAAAACTGCTCAGAGGTATATAAAATATCACCATACACATTCAAGCCGAACTTTTGAGGGCAAATGAGTCGATAGCCAACCCCTCTAAGAGTCATGCTGTAAGGCTCATTGGTCACATAAACTTGCACCGCATCTAAATCACCGGCAAGCCACTCTTTAACGCCGCCTTCATGGCTAGCTGCCATCAAGCTTTCTTGGCTCAATCCAGCACGCTGTAACATGACCAAGAGTTCTGCATTTTCTAGTGAGCTAACTTTGCTGAGTTTCTTTCCAACAAAGTCTCTGGGCTGAAAAATATCTGAGTTATTCTTTACCATCCAGCAGTAAGGCGAAAACTGCAGAATGGCTCCAAGGGCAACAACCGATGCGCCTTGCTGGCGTTTTTGTAATATGCCTGAGTGAGTAATGGCAAAGTCGGCTTGGCCGTTTAACACTTTAGGAAAGGTATCAGGGTCATTTGGGTCGGCAGGTATAATAGCAACATTAAGGCCCGCTTCCTTGTAAAAGCCTTTTTCTGCAGCCATATAATAACCTGCAAATTGAAACTGGTGAGTCCATTTTAATTGTAAGCTAACGTTATCAACGCTCTGTGCGCTCATAGAGAGCATTAGACAGATTAACCCTAGTAGACTTTTCATTCCTTGCACGCATCATCCTTGATTGAGAACCGTGCAATAACTATAGGAAAAATAGACAAAAAAACAAGGCTACTAATTAGCAGCCTTATTCTGATTTTATAACTAATTAGCCACTTTCACTGCGCTCAACTCCTGACCTTGGCTGGTTAGGAACTGGGTGAAACATGGATTGTTCGTTTCATCTTGAACGTTGTATCCCAAACGGTTCAAATGCTCATTGAATACCTCATAATCACTCGGTTCAATAGCAAAGGCCGCCAGCACATTACCAATCGCTCCACCATGATTACGATAATGGAATAAAGTGATATTCCAATTACTACCAAGGGTATCTAAGAATCGTGCCAGTGCACCTGGGTATTCAGGAAACTCAAAGCGTAATAAACGCTCATGAAGTTGAGCTGGCGCTTTACCACCCACCATATAACGAACATGCAATTTAGCCAGCTCGTTATCTGATAGATCGCAAAACGTGTAGTCATTTTCTGTCAGTGCCGCTTTTAACTCTTCAAGCTCTTGCTGCCCTTGCCTTAATGCAATACCAACAAAAATTTGTGCTTCGCCGGGGCCTGCATAACGGTAATTAAACTCGGTGATAGCTCTGCCACCTAATGAGTTACAAAACTGCTTAAAGCTGCCCTTCTCTTCTTTAATAGTCACAGCAAGCAGCGCTTCGTTCTTTTCACCGAGAGCCGTTCGCTCAGCAACATAACGTAAGCGGTCAAAGTTTAAATTTGCACCCGATAAAATCGCAGCTACGTTTAAGCCTTTAACACCATTTTGTTGGCACCACTTTTTAAGGCCCGCTGTTGATAGCGCCCCTGAAGGCTCTGCTATTGCACGAGTTGAAACAAAGATATCTTGCATTGCGGCGCAGATTTCATCACCCGTTACAGTGACCACTTCATCACAAAACTTTTGTGCTAAACGAAATGTTTCGGTGCCGATAACTTTTACGGCTACACCATCTGCAAAGCTACCAACACGGTCAAGCTCAACGGGCTTGCCTGCTTCAAGCGCTGCTTTTAGGCAAGCACTCTCATCAGCTTCAACACCAATGACTTTGATATCAGGACGTAACGACTTAATGTACACCGCCATGCCTGCAAGTAAACCACCACCGCCAACAGGAATAAAAACAGCATCGAGGTCGTTCAATTGCTGCATTAATTCACGGGCAACGGTACCTTGGCCAACAATCACATCGGGATCATCAAACGGTGGCACAAACACCCCGTTACGCTGCTCTGTCAGCTCTAAAGCATGGGCTTTTGCCGCGTCAAAATGATGGCCGTGTAATACCACTTCACCACCAAGTGAACGTACTGCATTCACTTTAATTTCTGGTGTTGTAACTGGCATCACAATCGTTGCGTTATGGCCTAAAAATGAGGCACTGAGTGCAACGCCTTGCGCATGGTTACCCGCTGAGGCTGTGATCACATCAGACCCTTTTGGCAACTTGCCCAGTTTATGAAAAGCACCACGAAGCTTAAATGAATAAACCGGTTGTTGGTCTTCACGCTTTAACCACACATGGTTGCCTAACCGAGCACTAAGATCAGCCATTTCGCTGACCTCAGTGACTTTTGCAAGCGGCTCCATGTTCGCTTGGATGATAGCGCGAAAATAATCGAGCTCTTGAGAAACCATAATTAACTAAGCTCCTCAAGTTTTGCTAAATCGCGAACAGCTCCTTTGTCTGCACTGGTTGCAAGTAATGCATAGGCTTTAAGTGCAGATGAAACATAGCGGTCACGATCAAGTGGTTTATAAGCATCTTTACCGCGTGCTAGTTGCTTTTGTTTACGCGCTTCAAGCTCTTCATCTGACAGCGCTAAAGTGATTTCGCGGGTTGCAATATCAATTACTATTTTATCGCCATTTTCAACATAGGCGATTGCACCACCACTTGCTGCTTCTGGTGAAACGTGACCTATTGATAAACCCGATGTACCACCCGAGAAACGACCATCGGTGATAAGCGCACACTTTTCACCTAAGCCCATTGATTTTAAATAACTCGTTGGATACAGCATTTCTTGCATGCCTGGGCCGCCTTTTGGCCCTTCGTAACGAATTACAACAACATCGCCTGCTTTTACTTCACCATTAAGGATGCCTTCAACCGAATCATCTTGTGATTCGTATACAACAGCAGGGCCTTCAAAGTGCAGCATTTCTTCAACTACGCCAGCACTTTTAACAATACAGCCATCAAGGGCTAAGTTACCTGAAAGTACAGCTAGGCCACCATCTTGACGAAAGGCATTTTCAACACTGCGGATACAGCCGTTTTCACGGTCATTATCAAGTTCTGGCCAGCGACATTCTTGGCTCATTGCTTTTGTAGTGCGGATTCCGGCTGGGCCTGCTTTATAGAATTTTTGCGCCACTTCATTATTCGGATCGGTCGCATCCCATTTAGCCACCATTTCAGCCATACTGTGGCCTGCAACGTGATCAACAGATAAATCCACAAGGCCTGCTTTACCTAACTCACGGATAATTGCCATCATGCCACCAGCACGGTGCACATCTTCAATATGATATTTATTGGTTGCGGGTGCCACTTTACAAAGGAAAGGAGTTTTACGGGAAAGCTCATCGATGTGCGACATATCAAAATCAACACCCGCTTCTTGCGCGGCAGCTAATAAGTGTAAAACCGTATTTGATGAACCACCCATGGCAATATCAACTACCATTGCATTCATAAAGGCTGTGCGATTAGCAATCGCACGAGGTAACACTGCTGCATTATCTTTTTGATAATACTCACGGCATAAATCAACAATGCGCGCACCTGCTTCAACGTAAAGTTGTTTACGGTCTTTGTGCGTAGCAAGTGTGGTACCGTTACCCGGCAGTGCTAAACCAATCGCTTCTAATAAGCAGTTCATTGAGTTGGCAGTGAACATACCTGAGCATGAACCACACGTAGGACACGCAGATCGCTCGACTTTTTCAGAGTCTTCATCGCTTACTGTGGTATCAGCGCCTTTCACCATGGCATCCACTAAATCAAGTTTAATGTCGATATCAGCAAGGCGTGTTTTACCCGCTTCCATTGGACCACCTGATACGAAAATAACCGGAATATTTAAACGCAGTGCAGCTAGCATCATCCCTGGGGTGATTTTGTCGCAGTTAGAAATACAGATCATGGCATCAGCACAGTGTGCATTAACCATGTATTCCACTGAGTCAGCAATTAAGTCACGCGATGGTAGTGAATACAGCATGCCGCCGTGACCCATTGCGATACCATCGTCGATTGCAATAGTATTAAATTCTTTTGGTACACCACCGGCTTGGGTGATGGTTTCAGCCATCAGCTCACTAAGTTGGTTAAGGTGAACATGACCCGGTACAAACTGAGTATATGAGTTAACAACAGCGATAATTGGCTTGCCGAAGTCTTTATCTGTCATCCCTGTTGCACGCCACAAAGCACGCGCCCCTGCACGTTTGCGACCTTCTGTTGTTGTTGCACTTCTTAATTTAGCCATAATTACCTCAGTTATTGCAGTGGCATGCCACTGACTTCCTCATTCCGAATTTATTTCTCACTAAAGCATCAATCTGATTGCTCTAGTTACCTGTTGATTTTTACTAGATTGCTTGTTGTTGAAATTGGTTTTCAACATTGACGTGTTTAACATCAACCAATTTATTCAATTGTGATGTTAGTAGATAAATTGGCTTATCGCTGTCTACCGTCATAGTGACGTGAAACGCTTCATCAGCCATTTCTAAATTCATGGTTGTTAGGTCAAAGCCGCGATGACGTGCAACGCGTAAAAAGCGCTCTACAGCGACACTTTGATTCTTTAGTGCAATCGTTAGGGTGTGTTTCATTTTACTGTCTCCGTCATCATTTCATCATTAGCTGCACCCGGTGGTACAAGCGGCCATACATTTTCTTTATCATCAATACAGGCATGCAGAATGTATGGACCTTCACTATTAACTAGCGCATCAACCGCAGCATCGACTTCATCTGCTTTAGTGATGGTTTGACCTGGAATGCCAAACACCGCTGCTAACTGCACGAAATCAGGATTATCTGAAAGGTTTGTTTCAGAATAACGACCTTCAAAAAATAGCTGCTGCCATTGACGTACCATGCCTAAGCGCTGGTTATCTAAGATTAGAATTTTAACTGGCAGATTGTTACGGCGAATTGTAGCCAGCTCTTGAATGTTCATCATGATTGAGCCATCACCCGACACCGTGATCACAAAATCATTTGGACGAGCAACTTGAGCGCCGATAGCGGCCGGTAAACCAAAGCCCATGGTACCTGCACCACCACTACTTAAATGATTGCTTGGGTGGCTAAACTTCATGTGCTGCGCCACCCACATTTGGTGCTGACCCACATCACAGCACACAACACCCGTTGCTGGCATTTTTTGGCTTAGTTGGTTTAATAAATATGGGGCAAATACTTTCTCGCCTGGATAGTCATAACGCCATGCATGCTCTTTCATCATGCTTTCGATATGCGTTAACCATTCATCAGGCGTTACAAAACAATCAAGTTGCGGTAATGACGTTTTTAAATCTGCGACTAATGACGCTTTTGCAGGCTTACGCTTACCAACCTCTGCTGCGTCGATATCAAGGTGTATCACTTTTGCTTTTGCGGCAAACTTGCTTAAATTGCCAGTAACACGGTCGTCAAAACGGGCACCGATACAAACCAAAACATCACACTCTTGCACTGCTAAGTTAGCTGCTTTACCGCCATGCATACCTAGCATACCCAAATCATATTCATAATCAGGTAATACACTGCCTAGCGCTTTTAGAGTTGATACCGCAGGCATATGTGTTTTTTCTAAAAACTGCATAAGCTCGTTTTGTGCATCAGCAGCTTGTACACCACCACCGATATACGCCACAGGGCGCTGCGCTTCACTTAAGATTTGATTAGCTATTGCAACTTGGTTCGGGTCTAATTTTGGTAAATGATCTTCGGCGGCTAACCAAGGGTGGAATGGCACTTGTGCCATTTGGATGTCTTTCGGGATATCAACTAACACAGGACCTGGGCGGCCGCTTTGCGCTAAGTGGATGGCTTCTTGTAGGATTTCGGCTAAATCTTCTGCTCTTTCAACCATGTAACTATGTTTAGTACATGATAACGACATACCTAACACGTCCACTTCCTGAAAGGCGTCGGAGCCTATTGCGGCGGTAGGTACTTGCCCTGTGATGGCAAGTAACGGCACTGAATCCATCATTGCATCAGCAAGAGCGGTTATTAAGTTGGTTGCACCAGGGCCTGATGTTGCAAAACACACACCTAACTTACCTGTGCTGCGGGCAAACCCCACTGCTGCAAAACCCGCTCCTTGTTCATGACGCGTCAAATAATGTTTGACTGGCGCACCGTACAAGGCGTCGTAAATAGGCATGATGGCACCGCCTGGGTAACCAAAAACATCCTTAACGCCATGTTTGGCTAATAAATCGATTGTTAACTCTGCGCCTGTCATCGTAAATCCTCATTCCTCAGTGACATTGTGTATTTGCTGCGACTCAAACCTTAAAACAAAAAAGCCCCCCGGACTGTTAAGTGCGGGGGGCTTTTTAAATGCTTCACTTTTCTCTAAGCACTAACTAGCCCCCGCGGTAATAATAATCACCACGACGTTAATTAGAATTAGAGAAAGTTTGTTTGTAAGCATTTATCTGTAACCAAATTCTGTTAATTTGTAGCGGAAATCTAGCCATCCCGCTGTCTTTTTCTATTAGTACCGCGCTGGGGGCGTTAAGTCAACATAAAATTCAATTCAAAAAACAAGCAAAAAAACGACTTTATAGAAATAAATATCTAAACCTTACCATTAATGAGATTTATTTTTCGCCATTTGCTAAATATTGAAATTTCATACCTCTTTATCTGCCATTCTATGATTGATTAATTTTTGGCAATTAAATGTATTTTTTCTGCTTAAAGCCGATTTAATTTAACGCATCAAAGAAAAATTAGTTTAGTATTGAAAATAACCACGTAATGAAAAGGAAAGTTATGAAATTCGTCCAACGTATAAATGCCCTGTTTTTTATGGTGCTACTACTTGGTTTTAGCCAACATGCACTTGCCGAGCCGGGATTATGGAAAGTAGAAAAGAACGGCGTTGCTTCATATTTATTTGGTACCGTACATGTTGGCGATGACAGCATGAAAGGCTTACCGAGCAAGGTAAAAAAAGCACTCGATAACTCAGATAAAGTCATTGTTGAGGTGGATATCAGCGCTATTTCACCGATGGAAATGCAGCGTCGCTCATTACCATTTATGATGCTGAAAAATGGCAAAACCTTACAATCAGAATTATCACCAGAAAACTATGCAAAACTGCAAAAGTACTTTGCGGATAAATCAATTGATATTGCGATGTTTAAGAACTTAGCACCGTGGGCGGTGATGGTCACCATGATGCAAATGGAGTTCCAAAGTGTTGGTTTTTCAGATCAATACGGCATAGACAAGCAAGTACTTGCTTATGCTCAAGAACATAAAATTTCTGTTGGTGAGCTAGAAACTCTTGAACGCCAAATGGAAATGTTTGAGCACTTAGCAATCATGAATGACAAAATGATCGAAGAAACGTTCGACCAACTTGCAGATGTAGACACCTACTTTTTTGGCCTGATCAAGGCTTGGAAATCAGGTGACATGAAAACACTTACACAGTTTTATAACGAAAGCTTTGATGACTCTCAGTATGGTCAGCTAAGCGAGCAAGTGATGTTGATAGACCGTAACAACGATTGGGTTAATCAACTATCTACTCGCATCGGTAAAGAAAAGCTGTTCATTGCAGTGGGCGCTTTGCACTTACCAGAGCAACACGGCTTATTGAAGCAATTAACAGATAAGGGTTTTACCGTTACCCGTATTTAAATGATTTCAATCGTTTAAAAAGCGCCTTATGGCGCTTTTTTTGTGAAATCAGCCATCTCTAAATAATTGTTGATACCGACTATTTTGTCACTCGCGTGGTGATTAACATACACCACGGTGCTGGTGCCTGCAGCACAGATTTTTTCTATTAGTAATAACACGCGCTGCCTATTCGCTTCATCAAGACCTAAGCAAGGCTCATCAAGAATCAATAAGTTAGGGTGTTTAACCATAGCCCGAGCAATCAACAATAAGCGCTGATCACCAAAAGACAGTTGGCTAAATGAACTGCTTTGTTTATCACTTAAACCTAATAACGCTAACCACTTTTTGGCAATGGCAAGTTGCTTATCAGTGGCTTTTTGGTAAAGACCAATGCTGTCATAAAAGCCCGAAACAACCGTATTGAGTGCGGTGATACTCACTCGATAATCCATATGCAGCGCGTTAGAGATATAACCAATGTGTTGTTTAATTTGCCAAATACTCTCACCACTTCCGCGCTGGTAGCCAAACACCTTGATATCGTTGTTGTAACACTGCGGGTTATCGCCCGTGATAAGGTTCAGCAAACAGGTTTTACCTGAGCCATTTTTACCTGTTAACTGCCAATGTTCGCCTTGGTTAATTTGCCAGTTGAGTTTTTCAAAAATAGCCTCGCCGCCATAACTGACTGATGCGTTGTTTAATCTTACCAGCATAGAGTCTGTGAGCGGAGGCGCTTGATGGTCAATATCTGCCTCAGGTATTTGTAGCTGAGTATGAGTAAGGTGCAATAGCTTAAGTAAATCATCGCGCTGCTCGGCTGTAGGCTTTGCTAATTGCTGAGCCACATGACCCTCTTTAACGTAGGCGTAATGATCCACAAAGTCAGGGATCTCAGTTAAGCGATTGAGCACAAAAATAAGGGTCGTTGTTTTACTAAGCTCAGTGAGTAGCTGATTAAGTTCAGCCATTGCCGTAACATCTAAACCATCAAAAGGCTCATCAAGCACAAGTAAATCTGGTCGACCGATTATGGCTTGAATCAGCATTAGTTTGCGGGTTTCGCCGGTCGATAAATCGCGAAATGCCTTGCTAAGTTTGTCACTAAAATCAAATAGGCTTATTAATTGCTGTAGCAAATCACTATCAAGCTGTTGCTCGTCTCGACCTGCAATAATCAGCTCATAAACTGTACTCGTAGCCGTAACACCCTCAATAATATCATCTTGATCTTTAGTTAACTCGGCCGCGAGGAGCTGCTTTTGGCTGTCTGGCGATACCAATGCTATACGCTCAAAGCTATTCTCATACTGGCCTTGCTCTATTTTCGCAAAACCAGCAATGGCAGCGGCCACAGCCGATTTACCCGCCCCATTAGCGCCAAGTAATACCCAATGCTGCAATGGCGATACATTGATATTGAGCTCATCTAAATAATAAACGTCATTGCCTTGGCCCTTCAGGCTGGCTCGAACATTAACCAACTGCACTTGTTGCACTTTGAATCCTCATTCTAAGTTACCGTTAGCTTGACGTTACCGCATTCGATAAAAAATTAAAAATCGTTTAAACCTTTTTTAAACACGGCTGCGACTAAGGTATAAAAGGTCATTAACAGGAATCAGACAATGAAAAAATTACTTTGTGTAGCAGCAATAGGCCTAGCACTTACAACAACATACGCAATGGCAAAAGACTCACGTGAGCTAAGTCATAACTTTACAGTGAATGGCGCAAGCCAGCTTGATATTGATTTTCCGGTGGGCAGCTTAGAAGTCGAAAGTTATGACGGCAGTGAAGTCGTGGTTACGGTTCGCATTGAACCAAAAAATGACAATAGCTGGTTCAGCTCTGATGTTGATTTATCAAATATTGAATTAAGCCACTCGCAAAGTGCCAGCTCACTTAGCTTAAAATTAGATAACGATGACATTCAACAAAACTGGCATGTAAAAATGCCTAAATCAATGGCAATTGATGTTGAGCTAGGTGTAGGTGATATTGAGATTAACGACGCAAGTAATTCAGTTGAGATTGAACTTGGTGTGGGCGCAGTAAGAATTGATAGTGCGCTTGACGATTACAGACGCATCGAACTAGATACCGGTGTGGGCGACACCAAGATTCGCGGCTTGAAAAAAGAGGCTAACACCAGCCGCAAAGTCGTTAGCTCTCACTCAAGCTACCGAGGCAATGGGCTGCATGATATTGACGTTGAAGTAGGTGTTGGCGACATCAAAGTAACAAACTAATTTAACGCTTTGGTTATCCCTGTGAGCTCTCGGTAAATAAAATACTGAGAGCTTTTTGCACTGAATCTAGCGAGATCGGTTTGTATACATGTAGGTTAGCCCCAAGTTCATACACACGTTGTAAATCATCATTTGATGTATTGGCCGTCACCACCAAAATTGGCACCTGTTGCCCCTGCTCATTACGAATAATATCAATCGCTTTAAAGCCATCCATAACTGGCATATTCAAATCCATAAAGATTAAATCATACTGCTTATCTGACGCTTTATCTGTGGCGATTAAGCCATTTTCAGCGATATCAAAGCTGTAATTTAACTGCCCTAAAATACGACCTAATATAGTGGCATTCAACTGATTATCTTCCACAATTAAGCAGTGTAACTTATTGGGTAATAAAACCTCTGCGTCATCACCAGCGGCATTACTTAACTCTAAGCTAAGCACCACTTTAACACCTTGCGGTTGAGCACTTAAAAACTCAATATTCCCCTGCAAAGCTTTAACAATATGCACCACCCTCAACAAACCAGTTTTAAGGCCTTGAAAATGCTGCTCGCTATCATTTTCCAAGCTGAGTATATCGGTCGGTGGCTTTTCAAACCCTTTGCCGTTATCTTGCACTTCTATAATATAGTTTTGTTCGCCTTGGCTTCTTGCTGTGATCGCAATTCGACCTTGTTCAGCAGTAAACTTTACTGCATTGTTGATGAGTTCAGCCAAAACTTGCTGTAAACGAGCATGATCAGTGAGTACATCTTTGTTAAGAGATTCTGGAATATCGATACTAAGCAGAATATTCTTTTCGTCGCAAACATATTCAAATGGGGTGATCGCGTGTTTTAGAGTCGACTTTAAATTTCCACGACTCGGGTTTAATTGCCAATTTCCTGTTGTGAGCTGTTGTAAATCAACAAGTTCATCTAACATTGCGACTAATCTATTCACACAATAAACAGCTTGTTTTTTAGTTGCGAGCTGTTGTTCATTGATATCAAGCGCTTCAATAGAGGCTGTAAGGCCTTGTATTGGTGTTCGAAATTCATGACTTGCGCGAGCTATAAAGCGCTCTTTATTTTTGCTTATTTGCTCCGCATATTCTTTTTGAGTTTGATACTTATTAATTGTTTTAGCGATTAATGATTCCATTGGCTTAAAGACAAAAAATAGTTCAATCAATAACAACAGCAAAGCCGTTAACCAAAATATTAATTCAACTGTTGCAATAAATGTGACTTTTTTTACAGACTCTTGCTCAAGCAACTCAACAGCTACATCTAATTCATTTAATAAGACTTCAACTTGTTGAGTTTCGAAAACAGGCCCGTCAAAATCTGTGTAGTCGTCACGGCTATTTAATAGCTTCTGTGCTTTGCTTACATAGCGCTTAACACGCGCATCAAGCTTATTTGGAGCAGCAAAGTAATGTGCCTCTAACTCCTGATTTAAATGACGAAACGTATTTGGACCATCGCGAGCAACCAAAAACTGGTGACCTGCAATAAACTGCTCAACGGTGTCTTGTAGCAGCTTGCGATGCTGTTGCTTTACAGGCAGAGACTTGTCATAAATTAATGCGTTACCATGCAAAGCAATCTTTTGAGAGAGCATTCGTTGCTTGCCGGCAATATTGATCACCTCGGCATCACCCTTTTGGATATACAACAAAGATTGAATCAAGGCCGCTGACAAGGATATTAGAAGCGCTATCGCTAATAACCCCCAGCGATATCTTTTACGGATATCAATAACTAGGTTTAACATGCATTTCTCTGATCTTTTTATTTTATTCTAGTCTAAATTAAGCAGTAAAGCCCACTATTAAGTGGGCTTTATCAACAAACAAAGCAGTACTTAAAGGCTACCTATTTTCGAGGCGGTTATAATCAAATAACCCAAATTCGACACCTCGGTATTCTTTAGCTACACGATGCAAAATATCGCTGTATTGCCAAAACTGAGGATGCGTTCGACGAATCGCAAATTCGCTTTTCAGGTCTCTATATACCGTCTCATCAGTCACTTTAGCAAGCCCAGCTGCAAATGCAGCAACCTGTTGTTCGTTATGTAGATACCAAATTGCTTCTGGGTAATCACCAATAAACCCCGGTACAATTGTTACAGTATCTTCGTCATAAGCTCGTTGCCCTTCTTCATTCAATAAACTCGAAATATTGTAATGAGCATTGTGATGAATAAGAGTATAGGCTTTGTGCTGTTCATCGCCCTCTTTGACTAACACAAACGAAATTTGCGGCAGTAGATTAATTGCTTTGACAGGCAAATCATTTATTTGTGCAAGCGGTTCTGGCACTTTGGTGTAGTCATAACGAGAACTCAAAATTGGTTTAAGCTTCTCTTTAAGCATGTTATACAACTCAGACTGTTGATCTGCTGTTTTGAATTCAATGCCAGTAGGTTGACTAAATGACAGTTCATCTTCAAAGAAACTGGTTAAACTAGGTGGTGATTTACGATACCACTGAGCTTTAACTTCTTTACGTTTAGCTTCTGGTAATAACGCCAGATAATTTGCTTCGCCTTCTAAGCGTAAAAAGTCCATATACAAACGAGTTAAAAGCTGATGACCTATATTGCCGTACACATCAAACCCCGCCACCAGCAAGTAATGAATACGTTCAAATAAGGCATAATCGAGTATCCAAGCAGTCTTTGGTTGCTGGCCTATCCACCCTTTTACAACCGTTGCGCTATCGAAATGACGGAACACCGTCAGCGCTGCATTTTGGTTATAACCATCACCTTGCCAAAGTAAATCGGTGGTAAGGTGCTGACCGTTCTCAAACATCTTATTTGCCAGTGCAACTTTTGCTGATAAGTATTTGTTTTGGCGTTTTGAGTACTTTACCCAACTAGAAATCGGTAAAGCGTTACTTTCTTCTTCTGCAGGTAAAGCTAGCGCATCTTCATGTTGTAACAACATTTCACCGACTTTAGGTGTCGCCGCCATTTCAGGCTTAGCAAAACCAACCCAAAACTGATCGTTAATCACGTTTAACGCGATTTGACCACGACAAACAGGACCTTTAATAAAGCCCATGATTATCAGCTCTGCTTCATCAAGCATAAATTGATAACGCGAGTTTACTGGAATTGCTGCAAAAGCTTTAAACGGATTTGATGCTACTTCAGGCTTATAGCTTGGCAATTTATTTACTTGATAATCAGCTTCAATAAATTGCGAATGTAAGCGGGCAAGTTTTTCATCATTTAATGCTAAAGGTAAATGTGTTTTAGCTAAAATAGTCGAGCGGTCATGCATTAAACGATAGTAAACTCGTTCAACTTTAGGGTCTTCATAAGGGCGACGCGTGCTAATATGCTTGATCTCTTCTCCCGGCGGAGTCGAAGAGCGAACTAGTTTAAAGTAGCTGTGTTTATCGCCATGCTCAGGAAAATAAATATGCGCTAAGTACCAGTGCTCGTAAATATAACGAGCAGCTAGTTGATGCTTTAAACCATCTTGATTTAAGAAAGCTTCCCAGCGCTCCACTTGCTTAAGTACGCCTTTTTCAGGGGGCTCAATATGAGCAAGATATCCGCCTTTTCTGAGCCATTTAGCAAGGTGCTGAAACTCTTCGCTTGAGATCCCCGGTAAACCATATGGCATACCACTGTGTGGATTATCTTTAGCAAATGAATCAAACTCATTCATTGTGGTGCATGTTTGTTCACGATCGAGTGAAAAATCAAACTCATCGCCTAAAATAGCTTGCTTAGGCAGAGGGCTGCTTTGCTTAAGCACCAAAGAGTTATAAAGCACGCTACCCGCTAGGTTCGCTTCTTCGGTTTGTACTCGCTCGTTAAGCACTGGCGTAAAGCCTTTTTCACGCCACTGAGCTGTGGTTGTCGCATCAAATAGTAAACGACTTGGCTCTTGTGCAAGCAAACGTGTGCCATCATAGACACGCTCTTTACTTAAACCTCGGTCAATTCCTTCCACAGAAGATAACTTAAGCTGACAAGGTGCATCATAACAGCCGTGACAAACCACACAACGAGTGTCAAGAACAGGTTTTACGTCACTTAAAAACTCGGCGCCTTCAAGTGTTGATGCAGCAACAACACGCTCTCTAGGTTGCTCTTCACCAAACAATTCATCGTAATGAGCAGCGCCTAAATATGCACAGCCACTTAAAAGAATAAGGCCGAATACGGTCGTGAGGGTTTTTCTCATCCTTCCTCCTCGATATCTTCAACGTCATCACCTAAATCGAAGGTTGGCATCATATCTACTTGCGGCGACACAAAAGTTTGATCATTGTCACAGCTAAGCATTGCGCTCAATAATGGCCCGCGAACTAAAGTTAACTGCGCGTCGTGCTCACTATTAATCAATACTTGATAATCATCATTTAACGCTTCAAGACGATATTCATTAATAGCAATAGCCACACTGCTATCAGCAGCTGGGTTTTGACAAAGCTGCGCGAGTAACTCTTCGCTTAACGTTACATGTAATAATAGATCTGGAGATTCAATATCGCGGCTATGAAGGTTTTCATCGAAATAAAAAAGAGGAAGGGTTAATTCGCTATTTTGCTCTAATTCCATGTGCTGCTCTCTACATCAAAATGACTTTTAATTGTACGAGTATAGCAAACTATAAGTTCAAAAATTAGCGAAACTTATCAGCAGTTAGCAGCTTTTTAGCTACTAACTAACCGAGTTATAAAAACAGTGAAAAAAGTATTACCAAGGTAGCGTTTCACCATTTGAATGCCAAAACCCACCTGTGTTGCTAAGGTTTAGTTCATCAATACGTTTGATGAGACGCTCTGCGGCAGTTTCAGGGCTGATATCGCCAGCAAAATTAACCATTTGCGTTTGTACAAAGCCTGGGTGAAATAAGCCAACAGCAATTTTTTTATCTTTTAACTCATAGGCTAAACTAACACTCGCGGCATTAAGGGCCGCCTTTGACATGCGATAACCAATGTAACCGCCCGAGCCGTTATCAGCAATTGAGCCCATGCGCGATGTAATCATCGCCACTTTAGCATCAATACCTAAACTTTGCTGTAATGCATGCGTAATACGAATAGGCGCGATACTGTTCACGCTAATTTGCTTTTCGATGGCAGCAAAGTCCATATCAGCGAATGTTTCGTTGTGAAAAATACCGGCGTTATTAACCAAAATATCAATTTTGTCGCCGTGTAAGTAATTGGCAAGTGTTGCAACATCATCGGCTTTAGATACATCAATGTCGCTAATAATCTTCACATCGAGTGCTTGAAGTTCTTCGCTTGGGGTGCGAACCACCGCGGTAACACGGTAACCTTTGGCTGAATATTGTTTACATAAATTAAGACCAATCCCTTTATTGGCCCCTGTAACCACCACATGCTTAGTCATCAATCTGCTCCTTAGTTGGGGGATTTATACCTAAACCACCTCAAGGTGCGAGTTTCTGCATCTTGATGAGGCTTAGGTGTATACTTTGGGACAGATTGGCAAAAACCAAGAGCTTAAGTTAATTCATCAATGGTTGACTTAAGAATAGAAAAAACGGCCCCTTGTGGGTCGGTAATCACACTAAAACGTCCAACATCTGGAATGTCTGTTGCTGGCACACAAATAGCGCCATTAAGCTGCGTTGCTTTGGCAACCGCCTGATCGCAATCTGCTACCGCAAAATACGGCATCCAATGCGGTGGAATATCATCTGGCCATTCATCGGTCATTTCGAGCATGCCTGCTATCGGTTGCTCATCAATAGTGAATAAGGTGTAGTCCATACCTTCCATGGGTTTCACCTCAAACTGCCATCCGAATAACTGACAATAAAAGTCGCGACTTTTTTGCATGTCTTTCGACACAAGCTCAAACCAATAAGGTAGGTTAAGCTCTTGCACTCTTTTAGCCCCGATATGCTCACCCGCTTGCCACAAGGCAAATGTTGCGCCGCCAGGTTCTTGCAGCATCACCATGCGACCCGCTGTCATGACATCATGTGGCCCTGCCACAACCGTTGCCCCCAATGATTTTGCCAGCTCAGTGCTTTGGTCAACGTCATCAACAGCAATATATAATAACCAATGGGTTGGCATCTCACTCATACTTGCTGGCAGTTGATACATAGCGGCAATATCATCACCTTGCTTTTGCAGCATGGTGTAATACATGTCTTCACCTATTGGCTGATCATCAAAACCCCAGTCAAAAAGTTGCGTGTAAAATTGCTTTGCAGCTTGCCAGTCTTTTGCGCATAACTCGGCCCAACAGAAAGTACCCGCTGGGTGTTTTGTATTTATTTTTGTCATGGCTGTTCCTCCTTCATTAACGGTAATCAACAAGCGGCTTTTTTGCCAATTATTTTTTAAATTAATTAAATAACCGTTTAGAAAAATTAAATAATCATTATCAGTCACTTACAGAAAAACCAAAGTAAACCAAGTTTTTATAGCCTTTACACAATATTGATTGCGGCAATAAACACATGTATAAATACGAACAATTTTTAATAACAATTATATAGCGATTTAATGATGTCAATGAAATTTGCGCTTCCTTTTTTACTTACTCCTATCGCTGCGTTAGCAAATCAGGCTCAAGATATTGAGCGTATTACTGTTTCTACAACGCGTAGTACGGCACCTGTTAGTACTGTACCTGCAACTATCAGCGTTATTACCAGTGAAGACATTGCTGAGCAACTTGCCCATACTCAAGATCTATCGCAAATTTTAGGTAATTTATTACCGAGCTTTTCACCAAGTCGTCAAAAAATGACCAGTGCAGGTGAAACACTACGTGGCCGTGAACCGCTATACATGATTGATGGTGTACCTCAGTCGAACCCGTTGCGTAATGGTTCTCGTGACGGCAATACAATTGATCCTGCTATGATCGAACGCATCGAAGTGATCAGTGGTGCTAATGCAATCCAAGGCATGGGCGCAAGCGGCGGTATTATTAATATCATCACAAAATCAGCTGGCGATTTTAATCACCAAATGAGCGCGGGGTTTAGCACTCCAACAGACGGTGGCAGCGACAGCCAAAGCTATAAAGCCAGCTACTTATTCAGCCAACAACTAGATGATATTAGCTTCATTGGTGGTGTATCGGCTCGTAGTACGGGTATGTATCGCGATGGTAACGGTGACTTTGTTGGTTTAGATGGCACACAAGGTGACACGCAAGATTCAACCAGTCTAGACTTATTTTTAAAAGTGAAATATCAGCTTGATAACGAGCAAAGCATTCAAGCAATGCTGAATCACTACAAAATTGAAGGTAATGGTGACTTTGTAGCTGTAAATGGCGATCCAGCAACAGGCCTTGCCACATCAGCTGAAAAAGGCGATGTAGAAGGCGACACGCCACGTAACCGTGTAACAACCTTTACCCTAGATTATAACCACAACAATGTGGCTGGCGGTAACCTTGCTATTCAATTATTTACGCAAGATTTTGCAGCTATGTATGGTGGTGGCACATTTGCTACGTTCCAAGATCCAGCCTATGGCGAGACTATTTTCGATCAGTCTCAAAATAAATCACAAAAGTTTGGTAGCCGCGTTACTTACAATAAAGATAACCTGTTAAACAGCCAGTTTGATATTGCGACCGGTATTGATTTACTTTCTGACGAAACATACCAAGAGCTTGCGCAAACAGGTCGTCATTGGGTGCCAAAAACCAAGTTTAATAACATCGCGCCATTCGCTCAACTACGTTATGACGGCTTAGAGGATTGGACGTTCAATGCCGGTGTTCGTTACGAGTACGGCAAATTAAAAGTGGATGATTTTACTACCCTAGCATCTTACAACAGCAGCTTTGTAGAAGGCGGTGAGCCAAGCTTTAACGAATTATTAGAGAACTTAGGTGTTGTCTATCAAGTAACTGATGAACTTCGTCTATATGCAAGCTACAGCGAAGGCTTTAGCATGGCTGATGTTGGTCGTGTGCTGCGTGGCATTAATCAAGCAGGTTTATCGGTTGAGAGTTTCTTAAACCTAGAACCTGTGATTTCTGATAACCGCGAATTAGGTTTTGAATATGCCAACGATAGCTTCAATATTAAAGCCAGCTACTTTGAGTCTGACTCAGACTTAGGTTCACGTTTACAAGCTGATGCTGATGGTATTTACAGCGTGCAACGTGAGCGTACTGAGATCTCAGGTTTTGAAGCAAATGCTCAATATTACCTAACTAACAGCACAACATTTGGTGCAAGTTACGCTGATACAGAAGGTCAATATGATGGTGATGGCGACAATAAAGTAGAGAGCGATTTAGGCGGCAGCAATATTTCACCTACACGTTTAAACCTTTACTGGCAGCAACAGTGGCCAGCAAACCTATCTAGCCGCGTACAAGCTAACAAAGTATTTGACCGCGACTTTAATACTGGTGAAGAATTTGACGGCTACACAACCGTTGATTTATCAGTGCAATATCAAAGTGCTGAGTATGGTGCATTTAGCCTAGGTATCGATAACCTGCTAGATAAGTACTACATCACTTATTATGGCCAAACAAACCCATCGGCAACTCGCTATTTTGCAGGCACTGGCCGAACTGTAAATCTAACTTGGAACTATGCATTTTAGATTTAAGCTAAAGTAATTAAACAACAAAAAAGGCACCAAGGTGCCTTTTTTAATTAGTGATGATGACCATGCTCACCTTTGAGCTGATTACCTTGCGCATCATAAAATCCACTTGCACCATGCTCAACAAACCCTAAGTTGATCATTTTAGCTAAAAATGGATCGCTTTCATTATCACCGATATCTGCGTAATCGGTCGTTTGATAGTTATCCCATTTCGCAAATTCTGCCTGAATCTTTTGCTGGTTGTAATGACTGGCTGTTAAAGCAATTTCACGGCTATAAGTTGGTGTTGAAATACGAATTGCTTTGAGTAACTTTTGATTGGCAAGCCAGCTTAGCTCTATTTTGCTCTCACCCTGCTGCTGTGTGTAATACTCTGTTAACTCACAGCCTTCACCGGTGCTTTTCTGGTGCGTCATTGAGGCTAAAAACTTATCGCTTACTAGCTGATATTTGCTACTCCAATCTTGTTCACCTTGCACTTCCGATGGTTGATACTCAATACCACGCTGGGCATGCTGAAAATAACGAATTGGGCGAATTTGTTGATTGCGCAACTGTTGCCATAATTCAATAAATTGTGGATTCTGCTTAGCCACCTGGTGAGGCGTACGCCAAAGGGTAAAAGTGTTTTCAGTATGCTGCTTATTAGCAACGATTTCTGTGGTGACTTTATAGTCTGCTTGCGTAAAACCGGTGTTCATATCGCATTGCCCTGCAACAGCAAGTGGACTAAGTAATGAGGCAAGTAAGATGGCTGCTTTCACGGGATTCTCTTTTGTCTTGGTTTACTTTATAACTAATTGAGTAAGGGAGGCATGGAGCCTCCCAAACACTCATTACTGTGCTAATTTAGCATCGGCTTGTTTAACAAGGTCAGCGGCATAATCCATAACATGGAAGATAAGGCTTTGCTCATTAGTGCCTGTTACTAAATGTGCACCTGGACCTACTGCATACACACCCACATCTTCTGCTGCGTGTGTTTCAGAGCCTAGTGGTACAACAGCTTCTTGGTGGAAACCTGGCGTTGTTGTGTCAACATCTGTTAAATCAACACGACCCGTTACCGGTGCAAAGTTATAACCTGCATCAGCATCAGTCTCATCACCTAAGTCGCGGAAACCGCCACCATTGGTATAACCAACCGTTGTGTATGGCATGTTATCTGCTGCAAGTGATGGTTCATCACTACCCACAGGTACCACTTTACCTAAAATTGGGTTACCGCGTTTTGGGTAGCCTGCAATGGTAAATACGTGGCTGTGGTCAGCTGTTACTATGATTAGCGTGTCTTCAATGCTGGTTTTATCAAGAGCAACTTGGACTGCTTTTGAAAGCTCAACTGTGTCGCTTAGTGCATTGTAAGCATTACCAGCGTGGTGACCGTGGTCAATACGACCGGCTTCAACTGTTAGCATGAAACCATTGGCGTTGTTATCTAACACATCAATTGCTTTTGCTGTCATTTCAGCAAGTGAAGGCTCGCCTGCTACATCGTTTGCACGGTCTGCTTCGTATTGCATATGTGATTCATTGAATAAACCAAATACGCGCTCAGTTGACTCTGCATCAATTGCATCAAAACCAGCTTGGTCCATCACATATTGACCTGCAGGATATTTAGCTTTCCACTCAGCTGTTAGGTCACGACCATCTGTACGGTCGCCTTCTACTGAGCTCACAGCATCAGCAGAGTTAAACGCTGCGTCTTTCGGTAAGAAATGACGACGACCACCGCCCATCACAACTTCTAAACCATCAACATCTAAGCCTTCGTAGCGTGCTTCTAAGTTTGCTTCAAAGTTAACTAACTGCGATGCAATATCTTCACAGCCTGCGGTAACTGCCGCTTCTGGCATATCTGATACGTCTTCCCAGTTACGGTCAGCCGATTTTGCATACGTTGCTGCAGGCGTTGCGTGAGTGATACGCGCTGTCGAAACAATACCCGTCGACTTACCGGCAATCTCAGCAAGCTCAGTGGCTGTGACTAGTTCATTACCTGCAACCGTTGCACAGTTACCACGTTCGATGTCTTCATCAACACCGATAACCCCTGCATCCGTTTTTACGCCCGATGCCATTGCTGTCATCGTACCCGCAGAATCTGGTGTTTGCGCATCAACATTATAGGTTTTAGCAAACCCTGAGAATGGTAGTGTTTCAAAGCTAAGCTGATGCTCTTCACCTAACTTACCTTCTAGCTGACCGGCCATGATACGTGCTGCCGTCACGGTTGAAATACCCATGCCGTCACCAACAAATAAGATCACGTTTTTCGCTTTACCAGACTCTTTTACAACGGCAGCAATGTTTTCTTCGCTAGTAGCGACTTTAACTTGTGCTGACTTGAACCATTCATTATCGGTCAACGGCGCTAATTGCGATGCCGTTAACGACGTTGCTGGTGCATTACATGCAACGGTTGTGTCCGTTACTTCTGCTGAGTCTAGCTCACCGTTATCGTTACTATCTTCACCTGTTAGGGTTTCTGTACCACCATTTACGCACTGCTCAGAACCAACAGCTAATGTATTTTCAACGGTTAATGTTTTTGGTGAGTTGTCATCGTCATCAGAACAACCCGCTAATGCCACTACTACAGCAAGAGAAATTAAATTTAGTTTTTTCATCGTCGTCGCCATTATTCTTCAATTAGTTCTAGAGCTTGGTTAATGATGTGGAAAATTACGTTTTGCTCCACAACGCCTTGTGCTAGTTGCGCACCTGGACCTTTTGCATGCAGTGAAATATCTTCACCTGCATGAGTCTCTGAACTTAGTGGCACAGTGGCTTCTTGGTGATAACCAGGAGTAGTCGTATCAACACCCGTTAAATCAACACGGCCTGCAAATGCCGCTTCGCTATAAGATGCATCAGCGTCGGTTTCATCGCCTAAATCGCGAAAACCTAAACCATTAGCATAACCAACTGTGGTGTAAGGCATACCATCTGCCGCAAGGCTTGGCTCTTCGCTACCAATAGCAACTACTTGACCTAAGATTGGATTACCACGCTTTGGGTAGCCCGCGATAGTGAATACGTGGCTGTGGTCGGCAGTAACAAGAATAAGAGTTTCTTCTGGGTTGGTGTTCTCAACTGCTGTTTGCACTGCTTTGGCAAATTCAACGGTATCGTTTAACGCGTTATAAGCATTGCCCGCATGGTGGCCATGGTCGATACGGCCTGATTCAACCGTTAAGAAAAAGCCTTTTTCATTGCTCTTTAAGATATCAATTGCTTTACCTGTCATTTCAGATAATGACGGTTCACCCGCTACATCGTTAGCGCGATCTGCTTCGTATTGCATGTGTGATTCGTTAAATAATGCAAATACACGTTTGCTGTCAGCATTTAGTGTATCGAAGCCTGCTTGGTCCATGACGTACTTACCATCAGGGTACATTTCTTGCCACTCAGCCGTTAGGTCACGCTCATCCGTACGGTCACCTTCTACTTCGCTCACTGCATCAGTTGAGTTAAACGTTGCGTCTTTTGGTAAGAAGTGACGACGACCACCGCCCATCACAACTTCAAGACCATCTACGTCAGTCCCTACGAAGCGTGCTTCTAGGTTTTTCTCAAAATTTACAAGTTGTGAGGCAATATCTTCACAACCAGCTTCTACAGCATCAGCCGGCATGTCTGATACGTCTTCCCAGTTACGGTCAGCTGATTTTGCATAGGTTGCAGCCGGTGTTGCGTGAGTAATACGCGCCGTAGAGATAACACCTGTTGCTAAACCTTTAATTTCTGCCAGTTCTGTTGCGGTAATTAACTCGTTACCAGCAACAGTTGCACACTCGCCACGCTCGATATTTTCGTTTACACCAATTACACCTACATCGGTTTTAACACCTGAAATAATTGCTGTCATCGTGCCTGCAGAGTCAGGTGTTTGCGCATCAACGTTATAGGTTTTGATTTGCGCTGAGTATGGAAATTCTTCAAAGCTTAGTAAGCCTTCTTCGCCCGACTTACCCTCCATTTGCCCCGCCATAATACGCGATGCAGTCAGCGTTGAGATCCCCATACCATCGCCAACAAATAAAATGACATTTTTAGCTTTAAACGTTTGCTCAGCCTGAGCCGCCGCCTCTTTTTCCGTTAATTTTGTTTCAGCGGCACTATACCAATCATTTTGTTTTTGACTGTCTGGTAACACACCTGCATTGGCTGTCGCTGACAATGCCAACGTTAAACCAATTGCAGTAGCAATTTTATTAATTTTCATCGTTACGTTCCGTTAGTACGTTATTTTAAGAATTTGAGTGCTAACTAAACTGCACTTGGATAATTAGCGCAGCCATACTAAGAAGGCATTGTTACTAAAAAAGTGGTTTTTCATGACGAAATGATGAAACCAAAAACAACTTTAGCTATAGGTAAGTAATTAGTTTTAGTAGAAATAACAGAGTTGGTTGCTAGGTGTGAGTTGCGAGGGTAAAAGTTCTAGCTTCTAGGTCAAGCATAACCTTGGGAGTGCTTTAATGTGGTTTGGCTTTACCAAAGAAAAGGTTTACATGGATTGTGTTGGGTTTCGCTGCGCTCAAACCAACCTACCCGAAGAATGAACAGGGCAAATGCTGAGCTAAACACCACACTAAACAACCCCACCGATCGAATCTGACGTCTGAAAGCTGATAGCACTGTTTACGTTGGGTTTCGCTCCGCTCAAACCAACCTACCGAAGAATGAACAGGCCGAATGCTGAGCGAGACACCACACTAAACAACCCCACCGATCGATGATCTGACTCCATAAAAGTAGACACCTTTTTGGAGTCAGTAATCATGAAAGTAAAGTCACAGCGTAGATATTCCCTCGAATTTAAAATAAAAGTCGTTCAAGAGTCGTTAGACACCACAGATACAGTTAAGATGGTCGCTAATAAGTACGGTATTCATCCTGACATGCTATCAAGTTGGAGAAGTCACATGACCTCGAAAAAGAAAACGGCAAAGCCACTAAAGAACCAAGGCCCTGACAAATCATACGCAGATTTAGAACGCCAAATTCGTAAGCTTGAGAAGCAACTCGAAGATGCTCAGTTGGAGAATGACGTTTTAAAAAAGGCGAAGGTCTACTTCGACAGCCTAAAAGAATAAGGTTCGAATATATCCACAAGGTCACAGACGCCAAACGCACAGTGAAGAAGTTGTGCAGTTGGTTATCTGTGTCGCCGGCTGGGTATTATAAATGGTTAAAGCAATTACCTAGCACACGCCATAAAGAGAACAGTTCGTTACTGAAATTTCTAAAGCATGTCAGCGACCAAGAGCACTGCATTCCTGGTTATAGAAAGCTTTGGGAGGCAGCGGTAGCGCATGGCTTTGATTGCAGTAAGGGACGTGTGCAGAGACTATTACAAAGCGTTGGCTATCGTTCAAAATCAGGTAAGAGACGCTATACAAGTCGCGCGAAGAAAGAAGGTACAATCAAAGCGAGTAATTTATTACGACGCCAGTTTAATGTTGATACAGCAAATACCGTGTGGGTATCAGATATCACACAAGTACGCTGTAAAGATGGTTGGCAGTATTTATGCGTCATCCTTGATTTGTATTCTCGTAAGGTTGTTGGCTGGGTAACAAGCCGGATAAACAACGCCAAGTTAGTTATTAAAACACTGAGAAAGGCATGGTCTGCACGCAAACCTGATGGTTCGAACTTGCTCTTTCATTCAGACCAAGGAGCTCAGTATGTCGCAAAGGAAACAGTGAAGTGGTTAACTAATAGAGGTGTCACAGTGAGTATGTCTAGAAAAGGTAACTGCTGGGATAATGCGTGCTCAGAAAGCTTTTTCGCGCAGTATAAAAAGGAGTGGATAAAGAATTTAAATGAACTGAGTCGTAGTGAAATGACAACACAAACGTATTTTTATATTGAAAAATACTACAACTCAGTAAGAAGGCATGGCACCCTAGGGTATAAAAGTCCCATGCAGTACGAACAAGTTAATTAAACCCCGTGTCTACTTTATCGGGGTCAGATCAGGCGGCTGAACGCTGAGGGCTGAAAGCTGATAGCTCTGCGATGTGTTGGGTTTCGCTCCGCTCTACCCAACCTACGCCAGAACTTAACACTTTACTCTTTCTAACTCGCTAATTAGCGACTAAAAAAGCCCATACTCTTCGGTTTCTTCTGCTTCGTGGCGCATGAGGTGTTCTGGGCGGAAGATGGCGCTTGGGTCTAATAGTAAGCTGTGTTTATGCTTCATTTTAATTAGCCCGCGCATCATGTTTTTAGTTTGTGGGTCAACATCAAAACCAACAGAGGTAAGCTGCTCTAAAGGTTTGATATCTTCTTTCTTAACATTAATATTGTCTTCGACTTTATCGACCAGAAGCCCTATATGAGGTGTTACACCGTCTTTAGTTGTAAAAATGATGATTGGCTTGTAATCAAGGCTTATCTGCTCTCGGGCCGATTCAAACAACCGGTTTAGCTGATTAAGAGTTTGTCGTTTTTTTTCTTCAAATAAAATAATTACAGAATCTTTTGACTGTGTTTTCCGTACTTCTAGAAGTTCGCTAGCCATAACATGTAGTGCATGGTAGGGCTTTTCAAGTTTGGCAACAATGCTCTTAAGATCTTCATTATCAGTCTCGAAATCTTTGTACCAGCGACTAAATGAGGACTTACTTGGATCTAGCGAATTTGTGAAGGATGTTCCAGTAGATAGGTTGTTTTCTAATACATTAAGCCATTCTAAGTGCTCTTTTTCTCTTTCAACTAATAATTCTGAAAGCGCGGCATTTACTTCGTATGTTGACCTGTTATTTAAAACTACCCCCAAATCAAATATGGGGGTCGGCGTGTCCATATAATCTTTGACCCCGATAAAGCTCTTATTTTCATTGGGCAATGACGTTAAATTACCCTCATAACGTTCAGTTAGAAGAATATCAAGAATTTTTAATGAAATGGTCTTGTGCCCAACTCGGAAATTAATCAGATCCATATTTCCCTCAAAGCCTTGTTAAGTCTTTATAGCATAGAACATTATTATGTTTTTAGTGATGGATTTACAAAATTACTTTTTGAAATAGGAGCGGTAGATTTTTTTATTATTTCCAGCACTATGACTATTAAATAAATCAGCGAATTCAGATGTGTCAGTGAAGAGGTGAGTTAGCTCGGTCAGCAGACATTGATTGTTTAGAGGCGTTGGGCATTTTTGGGCAGCGCTAACCAATGCTACGGCATTCAAATAACCTTCAAATATAATTCTATTCGCACTCGTGTGATAAGGCTCGATATCTTCAATAAACTGCTTACACCAAGGGTTTTTACAGTTATTAGGGTCGGGAACCACTTCAGTGACCATAATGTTGGCGGGCTGTTTAACTCGCTGATATAAATCATGGCTCGAAACGAAAGACACCGAAGTATAGTCTGGGTTGAAGCTTTGTTTGTTTGCTGCATTAATGAATTCAGCGAGAGGCTCGTAGGTGCCAACTAAACAAATTGCGGTTGCTTTACTTTCTTTTAGAAGCGCTAAAGCTTTTGAAATATCATCACTATTGCGCTTAAACCGAGCGACTTCTACAGGTTCAATACCATGTATTTTTAATGCATTAACAAGGTTGTTTTCTACCATATAGCCAAACTCATCGGCTTGGATCATCAAGCCAATTTTTTCATGCTTACGCTCTTTCACGAAATAATTAATCTGCTCTATGGCTTCATCTTGGTAGCTCGCTCGAAGATTAAATACATTTGGCATTGAGCTGTTATGTAAAAAATCAGCGCCTGTAAATGGCATTAGAAAAGGAATGCGGTGCCTATCCAGTAAAGGTTTAATTGCATGAGCTGTTGGTGTGCCCATAGAGCCAAAAATTGCATGGATCTTTTGGCCATATAAAAACTCGCGGGTATTCACTACGGTATTTTTTGGCTCGTAGCCATCATCAGCTAATATCAGATCGATACTTTGCCCATTAATACCGTTTTCTTTGTTGATTTTATTAAAGTAAATATTACTGCCAAGCGCCAGTTGTTCGCCTATTTGCTTTGCCGGTCCTGTGAGCGCAGTGGACATGCCTAGTTTAATGGTAGGCTGTGCGTGTTCAGCTAAAGTTATCTGAGATAGCAGCAAGGTATAAATACATAAACACTTAATGGCTGTGATTTTGAAGTGATTTATAGTGAGCATACCAACCTTGCACTGCGGTTTTGAACTGTGAGTCTAAGTCTTTTTTACCTGTAAAACCGGCTTCTTCGATTAAGCTATTTACAGAGGTTTGCTGTAATACTAGTCGAATAAGGATGAATTTTGTATGTTCATCTAATAAATTTAGACTAATTGGTGTGCTCCAAATCATTTTCCATAGCAATGGCTGTACTTGGAAGAGGTTAATATCACCAGTTAACAGACGCTCAGCTCTTGCATCTAAGGCAGGAGAATAGTCACTTTTTGGTAAGCTTTTGAATAGCTCTGCAATAAGCTGCCAAGGAAGCGAGCTAAAGTGACCAAGGAGTTGCAAAGACAGGTCTTGCTTAAACTCCTCTATAAAGAGTTCTGCGCTATCTGAAGTTTGCTTATCTAACGCTTTAATCACTAAAGCAGCATGTTCAGCCGTTGCTTTGTCATGACTAAATCCAAGCTTAACAACATTAAAGCCATTACTTTGCCAAAACTTAACTAACGCTGCATTTGCGCCAAAGCTGGCACCAAAATAACTGCAATTATTTAATTGGCTTTCGCAGAAGTTTAACAGGGCTGAGCCAATACCTTGTTGATGACACTCAGGCGCAACAGCTATTCTCACGACTCTCGCTGAGTGTTTACACAAATCTTCTGTATTTCGGCTCAATTGAGTCAGAGTTTGCGCCATTAAATGACCATGTGGTCGACGCTTTCCTCTTATAACTTGCTCTGCGATCTCTGGTGCTAAGCCACCCTCAATAGCAATTAAGCAAACGGCTTTTAATGCATTTTCTTGTTTGCAGATCAATAGCTGTAACTCTGGGGCATCAAGCAATTGGCGTAAGTCGTTTACCGTGGTTTGATAATGAGCTAACGCCAATAGCGCCATAATTTGGCTAAGCAGCTGCTCATCATCAATGAGTTGCTCTTTGCTTATGTTTTCAAATTGGTAAGACTTACCACTCTGCGTATCTAGGTACTTTGCATCGAGTAGTAATAGTTCGCGTAGGCTATTTTCGAGGGGGTCATGTTTAGCAAAACGAATTGGCTCATCCAAAGTAACTGCCTTTAGCGATTTATACTGGCTACGTAAGTAATGTAAAAAACGTAGCGTGTAACCACGCCCATTACCTTCATAACCAACCATAGTGCTAGCAAATACGATCCGTGGATACCTTTTTAGGATCTGCAATAGCATAGGAACCGGAATCGCAGCTGCTTCGTCGACAAATAACAGATCGCAATCAGGTTTTTCGTTTAGCAGTGTATCTGGCGCAATATAGCTAAGGTTAGCTAGTTGTTTACAGTTTTGCTCTTTGCTAACACCAAGCTCAGCGGCTAAATGTTTAAAGCTTGTTTGTACGGCTTTGGCTTGGGTGGCACAAATAAGGATTTTTTTATCTTGAAGACATGCTGCTGCAAGCCCTAAAGCAGCTGACTTACCACGACCTCGGTCTGCACTGATCACGAAAGGACGATTAGCGCGACCTGTCGCGGTTTTAATAATTTGCTCTACACATGCTTGTTGTTGCTGATAATTTATCTCAGCATTTGCTGGCGAAATTGATTGGTAACTAGGAAGCGAGTACTCAGTAAAATAATGTGGCTGCAATTTTAGCTTGGCGAAAAAGCGCTGATTAAAAAAGCTGTGTTTAATCTCTTCGCCATAAGAGGTGATACTTGTGAGTGCAGGGTCTTGCCACTTATCGTCATCGGGCAGCAATAATATCAGTACACCGCCTGCTTTTACGGTACCTGCAAGCGCGGCTAGTTTATCGGCATATAAACCGCTAAAACCATCAAAAATTGCGTGATGAAACTCTTGACCAAGAATTTGGTGAGCATGTTTTGGAAACTCACTATTTGCTAATAATGAGTTGCTACTGAAAACATAGGTATTTTTAAGCGCTAATTGGTTTGCAAACTGATAGCACCAAGTTTCGCTGCCTTGCACAATGACAAGCTGGCGATGCTTTGCAATCACCAGCTCATTACACAGTGCTGTTAAATACTCATTATAAGGCTTGAAGTCTTGCATACTGTGTTACAAGCCATTTGCTGCCTAGGTCATCAAAGTTCACTTGAATACGTGACTGTGCGCCGCTACCTTCGTAATTGAGTACGGTTCCTGCACCGAACTTAGCATGTAATACGCGTTGCCCTAAGTTAAAGCCGCTATCTTCAAATGCGGCATGTGTTACTGACGGACTAAAACGACCAGTCGCAGGTGGTCTTGAAACCTGTGTTTTAATACGAATTTCTTCGATACACTCTTCAGGCATTTCGCGTAAAAAGCGTGATGGGCTGTGGTATTTTTCTTGTCCGTATAAACGGCGACTTTCTGCGTGGCTAATGTATAGTTTTTCCATCGCGCGAGTCATACCAACATAGCAGAGGCGGCGTTCTTCTTCTAAACGGCCAGACTCTTCATTACTTTGTTGTGATGGGAACATGCCCTCTTCAACACCAACCATAAATACCAGTGGGAATTCTAGGCCTTTTGCTGAGTGTAATGTCATCATTTGCACCGCGTCTTCGTGCTCGTCAGCTTGACCTTCGCCAGACTCTAGTGAGGTATAAGCCAAAAAGCCCTGTAGTGGTGAGCTGAACTCTTCATCTTCAGGGAGTTCATATTGACCACAAGCACTAATTAGCTCTTCTAAGTTTTCTACGCGGGCACGGCCTTTTTCACCTTTTTCAGCTTGATACATTGCCATTAACCCCGAGCTTTGAATGGCGTATTTCGCTTGCTCTTCTAAGGTGAGATCGCTGATCTTATCTTCGATATGCTCAACAAGCTCTAAGAATTTAGTGACGGCACTCGCTGCACGGCCAGATAAGTGCTGCTGCTCGATAATAGCTTTTGCGGCATACCAAAGTGGCAATGACTCATTGCGCGCACAATCACGAATGTGGCTTAGTGTTTTATCACCAATGCCGCGAGCAGGGGTGTTAATAACGCGCTCGAAAGCAGCATCATCTTGACGGTTACCCACTAAACGTAAATACGAAAGAGCATCTTTGATCTCTTGGCGCTCGAAGAAGCGCATACCGCCGTAAATACGGTATTTTAAACCTTCTTGTAGCATAGCTTCTTCGAGTACACGAGATTGCGCGTTGTTACGGTATAAAATGGCGGCGTCTTGTAATGCATTACCTGCATTTAGCCAGCTACGTAATTTGCTGCTAACAAAGCGCGCTTCGTCTAATTCATTAAACGCAGCGTAAACAGAAATAGGCTCACCATCATTGCCGTCTGTCCACAGGCTTTTGCCCATGCGTTCAGCATTGTTTTTGATCAGCGCATTTGATGCTTTCAAGATTGTTGCCGTTGAACGGTAATTTTGTTCAAGGCGAATGGTTTCGGCTTCGAAGTCAGTTAAGAAGCGTTTGATATTTTCAATTTTTGCGCCACGCCAGCCATAGATACTTTGGTCATCATCACCTACGATCATAATACTGTTGGTGTTACCTGCGAGTAATTTTAACCAAGCATACTGGATTGTATTGGTATCCTGGAACTCGTCTACCAGCATATGGGCAAAACGCTGTTGATAGTGACGTAATAGAGTAGGGTGATTCTTAAGTACTTCGTAGCAGCGCAGCAGTATTTCTGCAAAGTCGACTAAACCTGCACGGTCACAAGCCTCTTGATATGCAGCATAGACTTTCAGCATCATTTGCTCATTAATATCGTAGGCTTGAATGTCTTTAGGTCGCAGACCTTCATCTTTTTTCGCGCTGATATACCAACCAAATTGTTTTGCTGGCCACTTTTTATCATCGATGTTCATCGCTTTAAGTAAGCGTTTGATCATACGTTGTTGATCGTCAGAATCTAAGATTTGAAAGCTTTCAGGCAGGTTCGCTTCACGGTGATGGGCGCGTAAAATCCGGTGAGATAAGCCGTGGAAAGTACCAATCCACATACCACCAACCGGTGCTTTTAAGGTTTCTTCTACACGAGTGCGCATTTCTTTCGCGGCTTTGTTAGTGAAGGTTACCGCAAAGATGCTGTATGCAGAAGCTTGCTCAACTTGCATGAGCCATGCGATGCGATGAACAAGTACTCGAGTTTTACCAGAACCTGCACCTGCAAGTACCAGCATATTTTGCAATGGGGCTGCGACTGCATCCCGTTGTTTATCATTTAAGCCATCGAGTAATTCAGAAACGTCCATCGTTACGCCTTTTCAATCTATAATGGGTGGAGTATAACAGGTGTTTATGCAAGGCTAAATAAAATACTGTTTTTATAAACAGCTATTTTGGCAAGTCATTAAAATCGCAGTATTAAAATTGTGAATTTGACCGATTTTTAGCAAAAAGAACTAAAATCAAAATAACGCTACTTTTTAACACTTTGATTTGTAAGCCATAATAAGTTGGCATAAAGTGTGTTTACTAAAAGTATAATCATTAAAAACTACAGAGGTTAGTATGGCAGAGCAAGGTTCTGGCGGTAATGTAATCGCAGCAATATGTAATATCTTTTTTCCTGGTTTAGGACAATTGGTACAAGGTCGTTTAATGGCGGCAATTGCATTCTTTTTAGCATGGGTTATTAGTGGGGCACTAATTTATGTGGCAGTTGGCTTTATTTTACTGCCAATCGTATACCTATGGGCGATTATTGATGCTGCGCGTTTCAAATCGAGAGTCTAGCTATTTTAAATAGCATAAACACGAGCGCCACGTTGGCGCTCGTGCTGCTTTAAAGCTACAAAACTCGCCACGTTTAGCTGCAAACGGTATAATTAGCAGATAACGTATTATGAGTACCCCCCATGGAATATCAATTTATCCGCGATCCTATTAGCGGTTTACGCATTAAAATCTCCTCTGAGCATGCAGTTATTGGCCGTTGGCTAAACGAAGAAATCGGTAAAGAAAAGATCGCGATGGTACAAGCATTGATCTCCGCGGTTAAGAGCAGTCATGAGCCTTTAACCTTACAAGGTCAAGAAATTAATTTGATCTTAAGTAAAGACGAAGCGCTGTTCGAAGCACATGCGTTACATCAAGACAACGAAGACTTAGTTGCCTACCAAGATGATGATTTAATGCTTGAAGAAGAAGGCCTGTGCAGTGGCTGTGGTTTTGAAGACTTTGTTGATTTAATTGAATCGTGGCAAGAATTTACACAAGGCCGATAAGCAGAAGCATATTCTGCTTATCGGTTGCTAATTTATTGCTCGTTCACTGATTTTACAGCTGCAAGTAATAAATCTTCTGTTAAGCGTACTTTGTAATTTGGGTTGGCGTATTGAAAATTAACTAACCCATTAGTGTCTATCACAAACACTGCAGGTACGGGTAACGCTACTTTCACTTCGCCCTCTAACGAGACAAAGTTAACCCCAAGTTTGTTGCGGTAAATCTTTGCTGTTTTGTCATCTAAGTAAAACGCTAAACCTAACTTTTGTGCCAACAAAAGGCTGTCGTCAGACAATAATTGATAGTTTGGTGAAGTAATTTTTGATTCAGCGAGCTTTTCAGGACTATCTGGCGAAACGGCAATTATCTGTGCTCCTAAATCCGCTAGCTCTTTCTCAATTTTTTGGACATTGGCCAATTGCTTTGAACAATATGGGCACCAGCCACCACGATAAACAATGAGCACAGTCGTTTTTTCTTTAAAACGCTCAGCGAGTGAGACAGTTTTACCGTATTGATCTTTTAACTCAATATTTGGCACTGCTAAGCCGGGTAATAATGGGCTAACTTGCTCTGCTGATTCGGCAATATTGGTTGCAGTCGCAGCAATAACTTGGCTTGATAGTACAAATAGTGCACTAATGAGTAGAGATTTAAACATAGGCTTCCTCGGTTATTTTTATCAACTGCAAAGCAGACCTGATCATATGTGTTTTTATTTCATCAATGACAAAATTATCTGTAGTATATACATAATTGAAAATGCAAGTTGGGATAAAGAATGTCTGCTAATTTACAAAAACTCGTTGTTATGCTCGAGATGCAAAATGCGATGAATACTAAAGTTCATGAGCAATGGTTTAGCCAAGGTTTTGAATGGTATCGTGCAATTTGGGTTGAGTGTGCTGAAATGCTGGATCACTACGGTTGGAAGTGGTGGAAAAAACAAACCCCAGATACAGAACAAGTTATTTTAGAGTTAGTTGATATTTTCCATTTTGGTTTATCTTTACGTATTGATGGTGAAACCAGCTATGAGCAGTTAGCTGCACAACTTGAAGCTGAGTTAAATGCACCAGTTCAAGCCGATGATTTTAAACAAACACTCGAAGTGTTAGCTGGGTCAGCAGTCGCTGAAAAGAGTTTTAATGCAGCCGCATTTGCAGGTTGTATGGCGCAAATTGGTATGGATATCGATGACTTATACCGTGGCTATGTTGGTAAAAATACCTTGAACTTCTTCCGCCAAGATCATGGCTACAAAGATGGTAGTTATATCAAAGTGTGGAATGGCCAAGAAGATAACGAGCACTTAGTTGAAGTGGTAAAAAGCCTAGATACAGAGCATGCAGATTTTGCAAAACTTGTATACCAAGGCTTAGAGCAGCGTTACCCGAAGTAATTATTTAACGGGTATAAACTCGCGAAAATCGATGGTCGATAAAAAGCCATCGAACTGTTTATGCGGTTGCTGACTATCAGGGTTGGCAACCGCAAGTATATGACCAATACCAAACTCTTTTGCCGCATCTAGCACGGCGGGGCTGTCATCCACAAATAAAGTCCGTTCCTTATCAAACTGCCATTCTTGATGTACTTGTTGCCATAATGGTTGATGCTCTTTACTCACGCCATATTGGTGAGTTGAGATCACCCCATCTAAGTAATTATCGATAGCAGTGTGTTCAAACTTTAACATGGCACAATCTGGGTGCGCGTTAGTAAGCATGATCAATTGCTTGCCTGCTTTTCTAAGCTCAGTTAAGAACGGCGGAACATCTTCACGAATTCTGATTAAATGTTGAATGTCACGTTTCAGTGCCATAATTGGTAAATCAAGTTGCTGCTGCCAATAATCTAAACAGTACCAATTAATTTGTCCGTGAACTTGTTGATAACGATGTAAAATGTCAGCTTTTGCTGCGTCTAAACTGATTTTATGTTTACGCGCATATTGCTCGGGAATAACGGTTAGCCAAAAGTAATTATCAAAATGCAAATCGAGTAGGGTGCCATCCATATCTAACAACACAGTATCGATTTTTGACCAATTTAACATAGGCAATTCACTTTAAAAGATTTATGATGAGCATAACTGCCATGATAGCAAATTAATGCCAATGACACAGAAAAAGCATCCTACACCACCGCAAATTTTGTCTAATGAAGTTGTCGCTAAAAGTCGACTATTTACTGTTGAGTCTCTCGAATTGAAGTTTTCAAATGATGAACAAAGGCAATACGAAAGAATTCGTGGCGGTGGCAGAGGTGCAGTGATGATAGTGCCAGTAACGGCCGATAACGAACTGTTATTAGTGCGAGAGTATTGTGCAGGCACCAATGATTATCAGTTGGGTTTTCCAAAGGGCTTAATTGACCCAGGCGAAACACCTCAGCAAGCTGCAGACCGGGAGCTTAAAGAAGAAGTTGGTTTTGGTGCTAAGCATTTCGCTGAACTAAAAAAAGTCAGCATGGCGCCAAGTTACTTTAATGCCACGATGCATATTTTGTATGCTGAAGATCTCTACCCTGAAACCTTACCTGGTGATGAGCCAGAACCGCTTGTCGTTGTAAAATGGCCAATAACTGATTGGCAATCATTATTGCAACAAGAAGACTTTACTGAAGCACGAAGTGTCGCAGCTTTGCTATTATTAACAAAGTACTTAGAGTCGGGAGCGGGCAATGAATGATTTTTTAGAACCGTGTATTCGGTTAGCTGAGCAAGCAGGCGATGCCATTATGGCCATTTATCAGCAGGATGATATTGGTGCTGAGCAAAAGTCAGATCATACTCCGGTCACCAAGGCTGACTTAGCATCAAATGATGTATTAATGGCGGGTTTGAAGAGCATAGCCCCCGATATTCCAATTATGTCAGAAGAAACACCGATCCCAGCGCTGGCAGATAGAAAAGATTGGCACCGTTATTGGTTGCTTGATCCTATGGATGGTACCGGGGAGTTTATACTTGAAAGCGGTGATTTTGCAGTCAATATCGCTTTAGTTGAAAATAATCGCCCAGTGCTGGGTGTTATTCATTGGCCAGCGAAACAAGTGACTTATTTTGCAAGTTATCAAAATGGCGCATTTAAACGTGAAAATGGCCAAGATCAACAAATTTCAGTAGCAACACCCGATAATTTAACCTTAGCAGTAAGCCGCAGGCAAAAAATTGAAGCGGTCAGTCAGTATTTAAACACTCAGTTTGCGACAGTAGCATTAGGCTCATGCTCATTAAAAGCCTGTATTATTGCAGAGGGTAAAGCTGATTGCTTTTTACGTATAGGGCCAACGGGTGAGTGGGATACTGGTGCGTCACAAGTGATTGTCGAAGAGGCCGGTGGCTGCATTACCGATGCTGAATTCAATCCGTTAACTTACAATCAACGAGAAAGCACAGAAAACCCTGATTTTATCGTGATGGGTCACCCCGATTGGGAGTGGCAAAAAATGATTAGTCCTCATCAGCGTGCATTTTAACTTTGTTTTGTGTGCTTTTTGTTCGCTTGAGTTAAATTTGTCACTATAACCCTTGATTTCTAATCTTATTGCTATATGATAGCGCTCTCTCTGAAACAGGGCGTCGTTAACATGCTCATGTTACTTAGAGATTACAGGCGCGGGATGGAGCAGAATGATAAATCATTCGTCGGACTCGCTAATACCTGAAGTCGAAGGTCGTCGGTTTAAATCCGGCTTCTGGGACTCTAAACATACAGGCGCGGGATGGAGCAGCCTGGTAGCTCGTCGGGCTCATAACCCGAAGGTCGTCGGTTCAAATCCGGCTCCCGCAACCAATTTTTAAAAGATTGGTGTAATGTTGGAACTATAAAGGTCGTCGTCACGGCGTGAGGCATTCACTCTTCACCTTCACAGCTCCCGCAACCAATTTTTTGAATTGAAAGCCAAGTTGTCATGTAAAACAACTTTAAATAAATCTACAATTTCAGGCGCGGGATGGAGCAGCCTGGTAGCTCGTCGGGCTCATAACCCGAAGGTCGTCGGTTCAAATCCGGCTCCCGCAACCAATTTTTTGAATTGGAAGCCAAGTTGTTATGTAAAGCAACTTTAAATAAATCTACAATTTCAGGCGCGGGATGGAGCAGCCTGGTAGCTCGTCGGGCTCATAACCCGAAGGTCGTCGGTTCAAATCCGGCTCCCGCAACCAA
>Ga0209365_1000032_pt1 | contig 48246 bp, 49 predicted proteins | sample WorMetimpBELIZE2_FD_187389 | JGI IMG/M metagenome (GOLD analysis project Ga0209365, IMG submission 187389) | Marine gutless worms symbiont microbial communities from Max Planck institute for Marine Microbiology, Germany - Olavius imperfectus... | ecosystem: Host-associated > Annelida > Digestive...
GCAGATCCCTCATAAATGCCCAAGCCCTTATTAAAGGAAAATCCTCATCTTCACGATCAAATCTTTTCGTTGCAATCCAGGGCTACAACCCTTGAAAGGAGGTGTTGAGAAATACACACCTCTGAAACGCTGGCATTGATTGCCAACCTAAATTTTTTATATTGAGTCAGTTTAAGCTGGGCAGTGTCGTCACAAGAGGCATTGCCGTTAAGATAAGTTGCTGTTACACTGCGTATTATTGAATATAAATAGGTGGAGTGGATAATGAAAAAAGCACATAGAAGGCATGATATTTCAAATAGGACCTGGCGTACACTAGAACCTTTATTGCCAGGTAGAAAGGGGCAATGGGGTGGGGTTGCAAAAAATAATCGTTTGTTTCTCAACGCAGTTTTCTGGATTATTCGTTACTTGAGCTCCATAGAGGGATTTACCCTCAGATTACGGAGACTGGAAAAATACTCATCGACGTTTTTGTCTCTGAAGGAACAAAGATATTTAGAACAAAATATTAGAGCGATTAATAGATGACCCTGATTATGAGTGGTTAATGATAGATACAAGTCATATCAAGGTTTGCCCTCATGCTACTGGGGCCGTAGGCGGTAATCTAAGGCATGAGCCGCACAAGAGGGGGCTCAACTCGAAACTACATATTTCCGTGGATGCACCATGGTTGGCCGCTTGTGTGCCAGGATATTGTAGCAGAGAGCCTATTAGCAGATGGAGCGTATGACAACAACGAAATTATTCAATTGGCAGAAAAAAGAGGAATGCAAGTAGTAATTCCTCCGAGAAAAAACAGGAAGCCTAAACGTACTTATGATAAACACTTATATAAACTAAGACATCTGGTGGAAAATGCAATTCTTCATTTAAAACGGTGGAGAGGTATAGCCACGAGATATGTAAAAAATACCGCATCATTTCTAGCTAGAGTTCAAATTCGATGCATTGCTATGTGGACCAGTATCTTATGACGACACTATCTAGCTCATTTGCCCTGAAGGACGGGCAGCACACACATTTAGGTAATATTCCATTTTAGGTCCATTTGGAGGAACATTTTTCCGAAACCCCTTATTTCTCAACAGGCCCTAAACCAAAGTCAAAAAAGTGCTTGTCGCCTCTCGACTTCTATACAAGGAGACTTCCATTGACGCTTACGTAGAAAAAAGCGGGACAAGGAGTACAATGAGAGGACTGCTCTCGCAGCGGGAAGAGTTATTATAGACAAACTCCACGGTAGATTTTTCAACAGCCAAAGCATCTGGCACAAAACAAAATGCTGGATGAAATGTATCTGACAAAAGGAGGTGTCAGATAAGCTGTAGTTGTCAGGTAAAGTCTTGTCTAGTAGGGCCTCTGATGAGCGCTGCTCTTTCAAAAATGAAGTTATCTAGCCTCTTGTTACTATTCTACGCACCCTCTCCATATCATCTCTTGCAGCTGCCACCTCCGCTTACTCCCTTCTCTTTCAACCTTACATTCCCCTTTTGTCCATATTCTTTCCCGACATACGGGACAGGGTCTTTCCGCGCCTGGGAACCTTATCCATTCGATGAGCGCTTTTCCTTCAAAAAGATGCCCACATCGATATAGTCTGACAGGATCGACCATTGGAGCTTGGAGGATATGACATCGTGCGTTGGGGTCCGGCATACCAATCACTCGCTCAAAGCAATCTTCGATGTCAGGGAACACAGTAGTGTCTGCTTCCGAAGAAGCGTCCAGCAGAGGGCTCGCGGAAGCTCTAGCAGCTTTTTCTTTATCGAGCGCTTTTTTTTCCGCCCTTTCAGACTCTGAAAATATTAAAAAAAGGTTTTTGGCAACGGCAGCAACGCTGTCATACTCGCCTCTGCTCGCTTCTTTAATATGAAGTTGCCTCCCCACTGCTTCTGTGGCTACCGCTCTAGCAAATTCAATACCTCCACGGATAATAGCAACTTGAAATGCAGCTTTAGCCACTCTAATATCTCCAAGAAAGCAAATAGATGGGCCAACATTCTTGCAAGGAAAATGTCTTTAGCAACCCTCTCGAAATCGTTAACACATTCAATAATACTCTTCTTAATTGTGCATATTGTGCGATCACTGGCAACATCAGCGCCATCCACTTCTTCTGCAACACCTCTAGCAGCTGCGTTTGCGGCGTTGCTAACAGCCATTTCAGTGGTAATTTTAGCTACTTTATCGGCTTCTTCGGCGGCAATTTTAGCAAATCTAAGTTCAATAGAGTTAGGAGTCATTTGTAAATAAAAGTCAAGCGCAGAATTAACGATTAGAATACGGACATCTAATTGGTATTTTGGTATTGAGGTGCGAATACAGCCGCTTCTGAGAATTTGCGCCCTTTTAAAAAAGTATCTTTTCTACTATCCTCGCACATATGACTATTTTGCTTAATAGGCCCAATTTTCTAGCTACAATTGGGGAATATGTTCTACTTATTTGGGATGTCACCGTAGTCACATTTATAGCCCCCCCAAAGTGGGCTCTAATTCGAGAACAACTCTATAAAATTGGACTCCTTTCCCTTCCAGTGGTGGCAATGACTGGATTTTCTACAGGGCTTGTTTTAGCCGTTCAATCCTTTTTTCAACTCAGTGATAAGGGGCTAGCAGGAACGACAGGATTAATGGTTGGAAAGGCTATGTTGACAGAATTAGGTCCAGTCCTGACAGCCTTCATGGTTACAGGGCGAGTGGGAGCTGCTATGTGCGCGGAACTGGGAACGATGCGTGTAACAGAGCAGATCGACGCATTGCAAACTATGGCCGTTAACCTCAACCGTTATCTTGTCTCTCCCCGCCTTATTGCCGGTATAGTAATGATGCCCCTTCTAACTATTTTCAGTATCTTCATGGGAATATTTGGAGGATATTTAATTTCTGTATTTTACTTTAAAATGCCATCGACAACTTACTTCGATCCTATGTCCGTCTATATCAACAACTTCGACCTCTTAACTGGCATGGTAAAAGCCCTCATTTTCGGAATCTTGATTATTACAATTTCATGTTATAAGGGGCTTAAAACATCGGGAGGCGCAGAGGGCGTCGGTCGCTCTACCACAAATAGTGTAGTGATTTGTTACACCTGCATCCTATTTACAAACTTCTTTATCACCCTTGGATTGAACCTACTTCAAAACACGACCAAACAGCTGTCATGATCAAGATACGAGATCTGTGGAAAATGTATAAAAATGAATGGGTCTTAAAGGAGCTATCCCTGGAGGTGAGACAGGGGGAAACTCTCGTCATATTGGGACGTTCTGGCGTGGGCAAAAGTGTATTACTCAAACATATCATTGGCCTCATCATTGCGGACAGAGGGCATGTTGAAGTGGATGGAATTCCCATTTCTAGCCTTAAAGGAAAAGAGCGCTTTAGGATCATCAGCAACATGGGTATGTTATTCCAGGGTTCTGCCCTCTTCGACTCAATGAACATCAAAGAAAATACTGCCTTTTTTTTGAAACAACACGGCAATTTAAAGACGGGCGGGCGCTATTCTCGCGGAGAGATCTCTGATCTGGTAGATCAAGCTCTAGAAATGGTAGGTCTCGCTGGAGTACAACAGCAAATGCCATCAGACCTGTCCGGAGGGATGCGTAAACGGGCGGCGCTCGCCAGATTGATCGTCTATCGCCCAAAATATCTCCTCTACGATGAACCTACAACTGGACTCGATCCAATTACTGCAATGCAAATCAACGAGCTTATCTTGAAGACACAGGAGAGCCTAGGGACGACGAGTATTGTCGTCACACATGATATTATCTCTTCACTCTACGTAGGAGACCGATTAGCTCTTCAAAAAGATGGACAAATAGCGTATATCGACACACCAGATGCGTTTCTTCAAATTAATGATCCTACTATCGTCTTCTTAAAGAAAATGCTCTCAGAAGATCCACGTACATTCGGGAGAAAGTAAAATGACCGATTATATAAAAAATATGCTAATTGGGCTGTTTGTCGTCGTGGCTTGCAGTTTGGTTATAGGAATCATTCTATTTCTAGAGCCAAGTGTCGGAGACGGCAAACAAACTCTGGTGGTCCGCTTCTCCAATATTAATGGCCTCCCTTTAGGAACAAGAGTGATGTTCGCGGGGAAGCCTGTAGGCGAAGTGGTCGAAATTCAACAGATCCCCCACGCACGTGAACAACCGACAGATGAGCTGGGCCAGGTCTACTTTTATCAACTAATTCTCAAGATCGATTCGAGCGTACGTACATATAACACCGATGAGGTTACAGTACAAACCTCAGGGCTACTCGGCGAAAAATCGATCGCCATCATCCCCCGCGCCCCCCCAAAAGGCATCCAACCAACCCTCATCACGGCAAACATGCCCATCTATGCTGAATCTATCGCCCCCCTGGAAAGTGCCTTCAACGAATTGAGACAACTATCTGACAAAGTAGAAGAGACGCTCGATAAAGTTACAGGATGGATGGACCAAAACACCTACGGCCTAAATAGATTTCTGTACTCTCTCGATGAAGCGATTACCGAAGCCTCTATTACTCTATCCACTATCAATCAAAATCGTCTCGTTCAAGATCTGCAGGAGGGCGTGCAAAATTTCTCACGTACAATGAAGGAAATCCATCACTCCATCGAACAGATCCAAGGAGAAGGGGTATTCGCCAATTTCGGCACCATCCTGAGGAATGCTCGTCAAACAAGCTCTGCACTCAACCAGATCATATGCCATGCAGCGGAGGGGAAGGGTTCTATCGGCCAGTGGTTTATGCGCGATGATACCTATCTCTACATGACGTCCATCTTAAGCAAATGGAATACGATGATGAATGACGTGAATCACTATGGTCTTCTGTTTAACCTCAATAAAGAGTGGCAACGTAGCAGGCTTAAATGGGCAACATGGCTCAACGCACTTGAGACCCCAGGGGCATTTCGAAACTACTGTGCTAGGGAGGTCGATTTCATCAACACTTCGATATCACGCCTCTCGACACTCGTAGATCGCGCAGAAAATAGCGAAAATAAAAAAGAGATATTCAAAACGCAACCATTTCAACATGCATTTGCCGAGCTTATGCGCAACGTTCAAGCATTGCATAATAATTTAAAGCTCTACAATGAGCACCTCGAGGAAGTAAAACAGGGCGGGACGTAGTATTTTATCTGCTTTTCATGATAAGGAGATAGAAGGAGGTATATATAGACAGTGCGTGTCCCCTATTCAGAGCTGAAGAAAGGAGTGTTTCTAATCGCAAGTCCCGATATCAGTGGTGGAGTGTTCTTCCGTGGTGTGGTGCTCCTTTGTGACCACAGTTCCGCAGGGTCTCTAGGGCTGATTGTCAATAAACCTCTGGAGGTCGATATGCCAAACGTCTTCGCCGAATTTACCGACCTCCCCGATATTCCCCTACAGACACGCGCAGGGGGACCCAACCAGCCCCACCAAATTATGCTCCTTCAAAACTATGAAATGACTACTGGAAATAGTCTCAAAGTCTGCGATGACGTCTACCTCAACGAAGATTTTGAGATTTCACAACATGGCGGACACCCATCTTCAGCAAAACTGACCCTCCTCTGTTTTGGCTATAGTGGCTGGGAGAGGGGGGAACTAGAGCGGGAATTTCTAAACGGCGCCTGGTTTCTCCACCCCGCCAATAGCACCCATATCTTTGGCACCTCCCCAGAGTTGCTCTGGCGCACACTGCTGCGTGAGATGGGGAGCAGATACAAAACCCTATCTATGTTACCAGACGATCTCGACCTCAATTAAGTGGAAGCTGAAAGAGCCGCTAATTAATCCTCATCCTCATACTCCTCACAAAAGGGATATTGATCATCTTCATATTCCCCTAGGTCATCATCATCCCCCTGCTCGCTCCGAGGATCTAAGTAGAAGGCGAGGGAGGTTGCGCGAGGTAATGGTAGATAATCACTTTGCTCATCTTCATACAATAGTTTGGAATGCATCAGACGCAACATCGCAATCAAGATATAACTGGCACAAAGGATGCTAATATAGAGAAAAATACCACTCGCCCCGAGCAAGATCATGAAGATGGGAGCGACTAGAGGGCCAACAATAGAACCTGTGCCATAGATGATGAGGAGTGAACAAGTAATTCCGATAATGTTTTTCTCAGAGAAGTAATCACAAGTATAGGTAATGGAGAGGGGATAGACGGCAAATGAAATACCCCCAAACAAGACCATCAAAGCAAGTAGCACATAGTAGGGGAAGTGATGCCCATAAAATAGAAAGAGGGTCAAAACCATCAGAGCGGCAGAGACTCCAATGAGCACTTTGCGTCGGTTAAAGATGTCGGAGAGGTGTCCAATGGGCCACTGGAGCGCAAGCCCCCCCAGTATCGTAAATCCCATAATTTGAGAAATTTGAAAAACAGATAAATTAATCTCCTTACCGAAGATGGGGACTAGCCCATAAAAAGAACCCATAATCATCCCAGAGATAAAACATCCCACCGGACCGAGGGGAGCCTTGCGCACGATCTGGAAGAGGTTGGTAAGAGAGGATTCGAGCATCAGGGGGCCGCTACTCTTCATCATACACACAGGAATGACGGAGAGCGAGCTCAGAGCGATGGTAACTGCAAAAGGGAGGAGACTGATCAGCGGCGATATATTCAATATAAACTGCCCAAAACCCTGAGCCAGATAAAGAACTAACATATAGAGAGAAAGCAGACGTCCACGATTCTTCACCCCCGTCGACAAAAGGAGCCAACTCTCGATAACAATAAAAAATCCAGAAGCACAAAACCCAGACAAAAATCGGAAAAAAGTCCAACTAATCGGCCCAATCAACATCGACTGAACGACGATAATTAGAGAATTAATCGAGGCAAAAATAGCGAAGGTGCGGATATGTCCAATCCGATCTAATAATCTCTCAACATAAATAGAGCCCAGCATGACTCCAGCGTAATATGAAGAATTCAAAATACCAATCACCCAGCTAGCATAACCGTCGATGGAGATCCTGAGGGAAGCAAAGGTATTGAAAAAGCCATTGCCCAACATAACGATCACAAGGCTGACGAGGGGAGGCAACACATTGCGTATAATTTTCCTCATGGCATCCCCTTCTTTAGAGCAATCGCCACTTTAGCTTCTGGAGAGGTCCACCGCCCCTCTTTCTTAATCAAGGGTTGAGTAATGATCATATATTTTTCTTTTTCAAAGGGATGTTGTGCCTCCCCCTTTTTCGTGATCAATTGTTCAAATGCATAACAAATTTCAACCTCCTCTAAGCCCCTTTTTATTACAGTAATACCTGAATTGGAGAGGATAGAGAGGAAAAACTCCGATTTTTCACCCAAAAGCTTCATGACCCCCTCTTCAATGGCTGACTGAAATGCATGCTTCCCCACTTGAGAAAGGGCCTGCTGAATCAAGCAAAAGAGTATATTGTCCTCCCCGCAAAGTTTGCCTATTTCGAAGTAAACTTCAATCATTTTGTCGATCGTAAAGGAGTCTGTCTGCTGCATATGGAAAACTACCTGCTCCTCTTGATAGAGGTGCAGGGAGGGCCAGACGCGATTAATTTCCTTTGCAAAGTCCAGTGTCATATCTTTTAAAGATGGGTCCTCCTGAATTTTTTCATTCAAATTAGGAAAATTTTCCACGTCATCTTGTACTTTCGACCAAATCCCAGCAAAAAGCTGTTCTGTAAACGATAGCTCCCTCTTCATAGCCTTGGGGGATTCCTCAAATGCCCAATTTAAGAGGCCAAGCGTGGATTGATGAGATCCCGTTTGGATAGAAAGGAGGAAATCCCACTGGTCGTGATTCAAGAGGAGGGCACACGGGAAGAATTGCTCCTCCTCACTCATATGATAGAGCACATCTTGTTGATTTACCAGCTGAATGAGTTGACGCCGATTTGCTAAAGGCAAGTCCTGCGGCAGGTACCGACTTGCCAAATAGGTCTGCAATATCTCAATATCTTTCTTAGAACTTTTCGATAAAGTTTCGATAAGATGGAATAGCTTAGGATTTTGTTCGCTAAGTTCCTCAAAGTCTTGATAGGCAACCACAATCTCCTGAAAGGCCTTGCCCAACTCTCTGAATTTGGTCAATACGTAAGGGGTCTTCCGCCCCATGGAGGAGCGACGGAGGCGATCATGAATACCCTCGGAAGTGAGATAATACTCCTCTTTCAAAGTTTTGTTGCAAAGATTAATGTTCTGAATCTGCCGAAATTGATTAACCCACGCCTTTTTTTTCAGTTCATGCCATATCTTGGTATAATCGAGCTGTTTGCGCGACTTGAGTCCATGCAGAGGTATGCTGTGGCGGTCTCGCACAGGATTTGTGATGAAGAGCAAGACCTCATTGGGGTAGTAGATCGCTTTAAACTCGAGGGCATCTTCCTCTTGACTGATTTTTTCCGATTGCACCTTCATGAAAATTGCATTGATCGATTGGCGAGGGTCGCTGTGTTCTTGCTGCTGACGGATTGTCTCAATATGATGTTGCAGGGCTTGCAGGCAAAGCAATTTACGGGAAGAAAGCGCCTGAAGAATACCTCTCTTGGCCGTCTTATATTTCTGGTAAGGATAGACGCCAAATGTCACTATTGAAAGCAGCAAGTTCTTGAAAGAACTCTGCTTAAAAAGGAGGCGAAAGTGGGAAGTAATGGCCCCCTGCCTCGACTCACGGTTGTTGACATTGACACATTTAACATCGGGCAATATTAAGGTATTCATAGTAGCAACTTCCCTAAAGCAACGCATATCACGAAAGAAACACAAATTGAAGAGTTTTCTCAGTAAATGTAGATCCCAAAGCTCGCAAAACTTAGCCGCACTACAAGTCGACAGGATCAACCTCTTATTCCGCTCGGCCCACCATTATTCAATTACATTTAAAAAATTTCAAAGGCTAAATTTAGATATGTTGATGAATATGTAGGTCCACACCCCTCTTAACTCCCGTTTTTCGGGGAAAACCGCCCAAGGGGTAGCCTTTTTGGGCAGCCCCCCACCAATGACACAATCGAGAGACCCCTCAGGGAGGGGTGCAACTGTGCAGAAATAACTATTTGATCAACTCAAATGAATTAATAAAATGATTAAAATGATCCGCCATGTAATTCTGCACATTACACTCCATGGCTAAGAGGTACAAATTGTTCTCGGTCATGATAGCACGCCCCTTAAAAAAAATCCCTTTCGACTCGATAAAAAAATCGAGAGCTTTATGCCCTTGCACATTAATCAAGTCAGCAAAAATTAATTTGTTATCATGGCTCTGTGTCAATAGGCCATTCAAGAAACTCTCGAGACTTATCTCTGCATGTGACTCATCGATGAATGGAGGGTATTGAGCAATAAGCAGCATGTAGATTGCTTTTCGCCCATGGGATGATACATACATATCATAGCGAAGGTCATACCCCTGCTCAGGACAGGGCATCACCTGTTTCACATGTTCTGGGGAATTGGGGAGAGAGACGAGGCATTTACCATGAACAGAATGAAATTGTTTCCAAGTCTTGACGTGTTCTGCCGAAAAGTCTTCAGATTGCTCTGCCACCTCTCGGGCGGCCCCTTCATTGCAGTGTGATACCCCCGTCGACAAGATGAACATGCCGATCACTGCAAAAAGTTGCCTCTTTAATTCTCCTTTTAAAAATCCCAACATATTCTCCCCCTTAATATTTGTTGCATTTTACATACATGATGGCTCACCACTTCCTAACCAACCCCTCTAAAATAAGAGATCACCGACAGAAATGGAAGGAGCGGCCGACAAGGGGGAGGGGAAGAAAGTTTGTCACATACATTGAAATCAATAAATCTCACACGGTGAAATAAAGATGCAGCTCGCCACGGACAACTTGGCATGGTTTAACCCAAATTATCAGCTACGGACCCAATCCAAGATCCCTCTAGCACAGATGTCTCCAAGTGCATACGAAACTACCCCCAAGATAGACCTCTCCGCAAGCGTCAAAGCCGATTCTCCCCGGCTCCTTCTTCCCTATACTGCCGCTCCTTAACCCCAATCTATATTCCCTACGATTAATTATGCAAGGATTATTTGGAAATTGCAAATCTCCCTGTTTATTGAACAAACCAACTTACTCCAACGTAGAAGATAGCTATTTAGATTCTGCAATCAGGCGCATTTTTAATGCATAAAGGTGCTGTTCTAGCCCTACAAAATATGACTGACGGTAGAGAAATCGATATATGGGCTTTGGCAATCGATCCATCTGCAGCTTGGTATGCCTTTGAATGTCAAAAAGATCTGGAGAATCATACACCCGCTTGCCCCCGCGAAAGAGGGGAACAAGTAGATCTTGACGCTCTATATCCCCCCCCCCTATATCCAGCTTCCTCCTCCGTAGATGATCGACAGAATCAATCAGTTCAACATCATCAGAAAACCCCATCTCGACATCGTAGATCATGTCGCAAATAGCACCCCCATCATCACCAAAAAATCGCCCCACCTGCAAAATGCCAGGATTGGTAGTTTTGATAAATTGCTCCGAGGTTTTGATCTTATAGCACCATCTCCCATCTATATCCCGAATCGCAGTGAGTTTATAGACACCATCCAAAGCACCCTGTCCCTTGCCTGTAATCAAATTTGTTCCAATACCCCATAGATCGATGCGTGCTCCCCCCATCTTCAGATCACGAATCACCATCTCATCCAATTCGTTGCTGGCCATAATTTTAGTCTCCCGATAACCCGCATCATCGAGCAATTTGCGCACACGCACACTCAAATGAACAAGATCTCCGGAATCGATACGCACGCCAAGTAGGCGCAGCCCCTTGTGCTTGCGCGCTACCGCAATCGCCCTCTTTACCCCCTCGATAGTATCGTGGGTATCGACGAGAAAAATACACTCATCGGGCATCACACTAGAATAAGCCTCAAAAGATGCCCTTTCGTCGTCAAAAGCCATGACCCAGCTGTGAGAGTGGGTTCCCTTTACGGGAATGCCGAATAACTTTCCGGCAAGCACGTTGGAGGTAGAGTGGCATCCCCCTACAAAAGCAGCGCGTGTTGCTGACAGAGCCCCATCCATTCCTTGGGCACGCCTAAGCCCAAATTCGACGACCTCATCCCCCTGCGTGAGCATAGATATGCGACAGGCCTTCGTTGCAATGAGTGTCTGAAAATTGATAATATTTAAAAGGGAGCTCTCCAAGAGCTGCGCCTGCAAAATTGGCCCTTGCACTCTGATAATGGGTTCGTAGGGGAAGATGGGCGTCCCCTCCACTACGGCTTCAATGTCACAAGTGAATTTAAGCGTCTTAAGGTAGTTTAGAAAAACCACCTCAAATAAGGGCTTACCATTACCCGTCTTAAGCCCCTCCAAATAGCTCAAATCAGATTCATTAAATTTGAACTGCTCGATAAAGTCTACCGCCGAGCCTAACCCTGCGGCGATCGCAAATCCCCCCTGAAAAGGGGGTCTTCGGAAAAAAAGGGTGAAGACTGCCTCACGCTCTGCCATCCCCAATTTCCAATATCCATAGGCCATTGTAAGTTCGTACAAATCGACACATAGTGCGAGAGAAGAGCAATATATCATGGGCATTTTTATTCGCGAAATCCCCATTCAAAATTCCCGGGGCAACAGCGACCTCAAGCTAAGCGGGAGAATCATACCACTACTGGCGCTTTCTCAAAAGCTCCTTTCTGCGGGCTTCAAGTTTATCTATCTGACATTGGTAGTACTCTGCCATCTTCCTACTCGCGTCCGCACTATCCCAATAACGACGCGCATCGATAAGGTTGTGAGGTTGAAACTGCAGCCGGTCCCCCTGATTTTGTTCCCAAGCAGCCTTTGCCAACTCCTTATTGCGCAAATCGATCAACTCACTAACAGTCTGCTCGAGCACTTTCACTTCTTGCTCCCAGCTATTTAGAGGTTGTTCTCCCCCAAAAGCTAAAAAACTTCCACAAAAGCAAAAACACATCACCCCTACCACAAACCATCCTATCTTACGCATCATCTTACATTTGATCCTAGTTTTGTTCGACGTGTAGCACATTTTTTTATTTAAAGAAAAGTATGAATAAATCAAGAAGCTGGAGCGAAGTACTCCTTCCAAGTTGAAATTCAATAAGTTAGCAGAAAACAAACCAGAAGAACTTAGGCGTCAGTGTCCCACCGTATACGCGCTAGGCTAAAGAGGATGTGTGGCATACTGGTTCTAACTGACCAGATAATCAATGTAGATATCCAGCAGTTGTTGATTCAAGTTGTGAAAGGGGAAAAATCACCCTCCAAATATTTCTGGGTCAAGCATTCCCGCATCAACATCGGTTAAGGGGCGGTGTGAAGATGGCAGGCAACCCGGTGGCCTGGGGAGATCTCCTGCCAAGCAGGGGGCTCTCGATGGCAGATAGGCATTGCCTTAAAACACCTTTTACAAAAAACGCATCCCCCCCTCGAAGGATTAATGAGACTGGGGACCTCTCCCTTTATGATGATGGGTGTCCGCCTCTTCTCGATCACGGGGTCGGGGATGGGGATCGTAGAGAGCAATCCTTGTGTATAGGGATGCAATGGATTTTCATACAGCTCGATGCTGGAGGCAAGCTCCATTAACTTGCCCAAATACATCACAGCTACACGGCTAGAGAGATATTTGACCATAGCTAAGTCATGAGAGATGAAAAGATAGGTCAGTCCCATCTCTCCTTGAATTTTTTTCAGTAAATTCACGATCTGCGCTTGGATAGAAACATCTAGCGAAGCGATCGGCTCATCACAGATAATGAACCTTGGGTTTAGTGCTAATGCACGCGCAATACCGATCCTTTGGCGTTGACCCCCACTAAATTCGTGGGGAAACCTCTTGGAATAACTGAAAGGCAACCCAACCAGTTTCAAAAGTTCGTAAACACGTTGTTCTCTCTCTCTGCGTCTGAGAACGTTATGGATATTCAGTGGCTCAGAGATAATTTCACCAGCCGTCATGCGCGGATTCAAGGAGGCATAGGGATCCTGAAAGATATATTGCATATCACGGCACAACGCTTTACGCTCTTTCCCTTTAAATTCTAAAATGTTCTTGCCGTCCACAAAGATTTCCCCCTCTGTAGGTGTATACAGACGCATTAATGTCCGAGACAGGGTAGTCTTACCACACCCACTCTCTCCCACCAATCCCAACGTTTCCTTAGGGAAAATGTCCAAACTCACTCCATCTATAACCTTGAGAACATGTCTTTTGTGGAAAAAAAACTTCTTAAGATGACAAATTTGAACGAAGGGCTTCATACCTATTTCTATTCTTTTGATGTGCTTTTTGGCGAGGATCTAAAGAGCCAACAGGAGACATGATGCCCCTGATTCACTTCGATGCTCCTTGGCCGCTTATCTCGACAGATTTGCATCGAATGGGGGCATCGTGGATAGAATCCACACCCCTTTAGTTTGCAGCTGAGATCAGGGGGAGACCCGTGGATGGAATAAAGGTGGCGGCTAGATGGCAAGTCCAAACGGGGAAGAGAATTGAGCAGGCGGCGAGTGTAGGGGTGCTTGGGCGAATGGAAAAGCCTCTCTACCATTGCTCTCTCGATAATCTCTCCCGCATACATCACCAGGACGCGATCACAAAAGTTCGCAACGATACTGAGGTCATGTGTAATGAGCATTACGCTCATCTCCTCTTTTCTCTGAATTTTTTTAAGTAACTCTAGAAGCTGTGCTTGAACAGTCACATCTAAGGCCATTGTCGGCTCATCGGCGACCAAAATTTTGGGGGAAGAGATCATCGCAATCACAATCACTACACGTTGTCGCATCCCCCCGCTAAGTTCATGAGGATATTGATTTATGCGCAGCCGAGCATCTGGGATACCAACACAGTCCAATAATTCGAGGGCCCTAAGAGAGACCTCTCGAAAAGGGACGTGGGGATAGTGCACTCGATACCCTTCCATGATCTGCGTGCCAATCTTCATTACAGGGTTGAGAGAGGTCATAGGATCCTGTAAGACCATTCCAATCTCTTTTCCGCGAATTTTCCTCAGTTCCCTCTCACTCTTCAATAAAATGTTTTCCCCTTGATACCAGATTTTGCCCCTGTCGATCCGAGAGGAAATAGAGGGAAGAAGGCGCGTAAGGCCTTTTGCCATCGTCGATTTCCCACATCCCGACTCCCCCACAACGCCGAGAGCCTCTCCTCGATACAATTTAAAGCTTACCCCACGAACAGCGCGGACCACTTTTGATAGCGTAAGAAAAGAGGCGTGAAGATCTTCAACCTGCAGCAGTGCTGTTGTCATGTCCGCAGCCTAGGATCAAATGCATCACGAACTCCATCTCCCAGGAGATTAAATGCAAACATAGAACAACTAATGAAGATGGCGGGACAAAACAGACGCCACGGATAGTACCGAAATGCCGGGAGGCCATCACTCGCCATCATCCCCCAGCTTGCAATAGGCGCCTGCACTCCAAGGCCTAAAAAGCTGAGAAATGCTTCAGCGAAAATGGCCGCGGGAATAGTAAGTGTCATAGTGGTCACAATAGAACCTATACAATTGGGGATAAGATGGCAAAACAGGATGCGAAAGCGACTAGCTCCCAACATGTAAGCCGCTAGAACAAAATCATTTTGCTTAATTTGCAAAATCTGTCCGCGCACAATCCGTGCCATGTTGATCCACCCCGTAATTGTAAGGGCAAGGAGGATCGTAAAAACACCAGGCTTCATGATTACCATGAGCAAAATCACAACTAAAAGATGGGGAAGAGAGTACAGGATGTCGGCTGTCCGCATCATAACTTCCTCTATCCTTCCTCCGATCATCCCGGCAGTCGCACCATATATCACGCCGACGGCCATATCGATCACCGCAGCAGCAACCCCGACAAAGAGGGAGATGCGTGCACCCCACCATATCCGAGTGAAAAGATCTCGGCCAAGTTCATCTGTACCAAACCAAAAATTTTTGCATGGGGGAATATTTTTCAAATAGAGATGAGTATCGTAGTAGGTGTATGGACTGATGATCGGAACAATGCCCGCCGCCAACACAAAGACACCCAACACGATCAGCCCAAATATTGCTGGACGATTGCGGCATAATCGCGACCAAGAATCTCTCCAATAAGAAAGGCCCCCTTCTGGGAGCTCTTCAAAACAGAGATGGGAGTCCTCCAAGGATAGGTCAGATCCTTTCAGACTGGGCATCTTTCCCTCTCCAAAATTGAACCCTTGGATCAATCAGCGCGTAGACGATGTCGACGAAAAGCATGCAGAACATAAGGAGCGTACTATAAAACACAGTCAACCCCATAATTACAGTGTAATCACGATTCGTAATACTCGTCACAAACCAACTACCAAGCCCAGGAATGCCAAAGATTTTCTCCACAATGAAGCTCCCCGTAATGACAGCAGTAGTTAAAGGCCCCAGGTAGGTGACGACGGGCAACAGGCTATTTTTAAAGACGTGTCTAAAAACAACCTGCACTGATGAGAGCCCTTTGGCTCGAGCCATCTGGACATAATCCTGCTCTAGCACCTCTACCATATTTGCCCTTGTTAATCGGGCAATAAAAGCTGTGGGCATCGCAGCGAGGGAGAGTGCAGGTAAAACAGAATGCGCAAAGGTCCCCCACCTAGCTACGGGAAAAATGCTGAGTTTCATGGTGAAAAAAAATTGAAGGATCGTAACCATGATGAAATTTGGCACAGAGATCCCCACCACAGCGAAAATCATACAGAGATAATCTTGCCACTTAGAGCGTTTAATTGCTGCGAGTGTTCCTAAAAAGATCCCCGAAAAGAGGGCGACGCAGAGCGCCTCTGCCCCCAGGATCAAAGAGATGGGAAATCCCTCCCTGATGATATCATTAATCGTACGCCCTTCATATTTGAAGGATGGTCCTAAGTTCCACGTTATAAGCCCCTTCATATAACGCATATATTGAACATACCAAGGCTGATCGAGACCATAATGGGCATACATATTCTTCATTATCTCTGCGGGAACCATCTGTTCTTGCACGAAGGGATCGCCAGGAACGGCGTGCATAAGGAAAAAAGTTCCAGACGCTACAACAAAAAGGGAACCTGCAAGGAATAACAACTTTTTTACCAAATACCCGAAATTCATCAAACGCACCACCACAGCCTGAGGGCGAGCTTAATTTATCGTTAAAATTTTGTCAAAATAAACTATATCACTGTTCCTGAGAAGGAATACCTACGTCAGCAGAAGGGACGGTGAAGCGATAAAACAGCAGCACCTTCGCAAATTTCACCTCCAAACCAAAAACTCCTGTCCTATTCAAGTGATGACATGATACAATCTTGTAGGGTTTTTTATGGCCAGAGATGGAGTATGTGTTCGTATTCTAATTACACAAGCGCAATGATCGTTGGAGGTACCTGCGGAATCTTGTTTGGGCTAGGGCCGATGATCGCATCCCCTTTCCTTGCTAAGCTTGGCGTAGTTAGTGGCGCAGCATATCAAAAAATTGCATTTGCCTGGTGTAATTACACAGTAACTTCTGTTATAGGGGGATGCGGGTTTCAGTTGGTGCGAGATAAAGTGAATTCGGATTCAATAAAGATATTTGCTGGAGTTGCACTGACGACGCTGATATTGGCAACAATTGCTGCCCCGATTCTATCTGGAATCTTTTTGAATTGTTATATCACTTATTTTGAGTCGAGTGCGTGCACACTTCTTGGCTCCTTGCTCTTTTCGTTATATCTTTGGCTTAATCTACCAGAGCATACTCTTGCCTGGGTATGTCAAGAGAGTGTTGCTCAATAAAGTGGTATGCATTTCCCGTTAAATCGTGAAAGAGGTCATTAAAAAAATCTCCCCCATACTTTACGAGCCTGCTCTAAGGAATAAGGGGTTTCGAAAAAATGCTCCTCCACATGAACCTAAAATAGAATATCCCCCAAATGTGTATGCTGCCCGTTCGTTGGGGCAAATGAGCTGGCTTAAATTGACACAACATAAAGATTTAGGCATGTTGGCAATCAATATCGATGCTCAAAAGGTATGCATTTCTTGGATACCCCCTAAGCTTTGACCCGAGGCGTCACTTGACATGTGTGTGTTGCCTACTGGTCACCCTACTTCCCAATGCAAAATTTAGAAAAGATGGCATTTAAAATTTCTTCAGTGATATTGATGCCAATGATAGTGCCGAGCTCTCTGAGGGAGCGCTGGATGTCTGGAATGAGAAATTCAGGGGAGAGCTCCTTTCGGAACCCCTCTACCACCCTGGAAAGGGGGGCGATGGCTGCACCTAGGGCATGGTAATGGCGTTCATTGGTGAGAAATAGCTCCTCCTTTGAAGGGGGCTCTCCCTGCCAGATGGTATGATGGATCTCCCTCTTTAAAATATCGAGGCCCGCCCCCTCCTTTGCTGAAATATGTACTTGATGAGGGAAGGGGAGCTTAGGGACAGGAGCGTGCGGGATATCAATTTTATTCCATACAACAATAGTTTGTTTCTCGGGAAGGCAAGGAGGGAGTTGAGTCGGCTTGGTGACATCGAGGACGAGAAGGATAAGGTCAGCCTCCCGCGCAGCTTTGTAGGAGCGGGCCACCCCCTCCTGCTCGATCAATTCTCGAGTTTCTCGTATGCCCGCAGTGTCTAGCAGGTGGAAAGTAAGCCCAGCCAGCTGAATCTCTTCTTTTAAAATATCACGGGTTGTCCCCGGAATATGTGTGACAATGGAGGACTCTTTCCCGATCAGTGCATTCATCAGCGAGGACTTCCCGACATTGGGAGCCCCAATTAAACAGAGGGAGAGGGCTGTTTGAAGGGTCTTTCCGTCATGGAAGCTCTGATGCAATGCAGACATCTCTGCAATAAGGGTTTCTAAACTGGAGAAGGGGCTATTTTGTGGAACACATTCGCCCTCTTCTTCAGGGAAATCTATCCAAGCCTCTAAGGTAGAGACGATATCCACGAGTTGTTGTTGAAAGGAGCGGATCTTTTTGTGGAGCGCTCCCTCTAAATGTTTTTTTGCCGCCTGGCAAGCTAGTTCCCCTTTTGAAGAGATAACCTCTTGCACAGCCTCGGCGCGCGTAAGGTCAATCTTCCCATTTTGAAAAGCTTTGAGTGTAAATTCCCCGGGGAGGGCAGGAAGGGCCCCCGCAGCAAAAGCAGAATGAAGTACCTTCCGAGTAATGACCACGCCCCCATGACAATGAATTTCTACGGTGTCCTCTCCCGTATAAGATTTGGGAGCTCTCATCACCAGGGCCATGCCCGCATCAATCATATCTCCGCGGGCATCTAAGATCTTGCCAAAATGTACGGTGTGGGTCTTATATGTGTGAATAGGCCCAGAGAAGATGCGATCGGCGACAGACAGAGCGTGCTCTCCAGAGATACGGATGACAGCGATACCCCCCACCCCGTGTGGAGTGGCAACCGCCGCGACAGTCTGTCCCTTTTCGTAGCTGCGGTGGGTGATCTCCATAGAAGAAACACGATAGCAGACATCCCCCTTAAGTAGCTACTTAATTTTTAAGGCCAGCCATAATACTCAAAGCTAGAGGCCAGATAGGGCTGTTTTGATGAGGTCCTCAATAGGTGGAGGAGCCTCGTAGTGTGTTAAAGCCCTCTTTACTGCTCGTTGCGCTTGGAGTGTGTTGTAACCCAAGTTGATCAGAGCTTTAATAGCATCACTCGCCACCACCTCCTCGGGAGGAGCATGTATGTTGGAGAGGTTACAAGACGTTTCGTCCCCTTTAAAGAGGGTGTCACGTAATTCCACAACAAGTCTCTCCGCCGTTTTTTTCCCAATGCCAGGGACCTTTGAGAGAAGAGTGGTGTTGGCGGTTGTGATAGCCCCTTTTAAGTCGATATTGTCACAATAGCCAACGAGGGCAAGAGCAGTTTTTGGACCGATGCCCGAAATGTTGCTGATTTTTTCGAAAAGGTCCCGCTCCTCACGGGACAGAAAGGCAAAATTGCGGTGGGAATCTTCACGGATTACCGAAGAGATATAAAAAAGGACCTTCTCACCGACTGGGGGAGATGCTGAGAAGGAGCTAAGGGGGATATGGAGCAGATATCCTATCCCATGAACGTCAACAACAGCCCTGTGTGGAGAGATTTCAACGAGGATTCCTTGGATATATTCAAACACAATATATTTAACCCTTAATTTGATGGGCATGACAGATAGCTAGACCCAATGCGTCGGCAACATCTTCTGGCTTAGGGACAGATTTGAGCTGAAGTAGGGTCTGAATCATCCGTTGTACTTGATGTTTTGAGGCATTGCCGAAGCCTACGATGGCAAGTTTGGCCCTTCTTGGGGTGTATTCGTAAATGGGAATATTCCGCTTGGTAGCTGCAAGAACAACTGCACTTTTCGCCATACCGAGTTTCAGCGCACTTTGAGGATTTTTGCTGATAAACTGAGATTCAATAGAAAGTGCCGTGATGGGGTGCGTTTCTAGGAGGTGTTCGACCCCTTCATGAATCATGGCACAACGGCAATAAAGGGATAAGGTGGGAGGGGGGCGGATGCAGCCATAATCGACGGGAATCAGCACACGGATTCCAGTTTCGATGATACCGTATCCCGTGATACGTGTGCCGGGATCGATCCCCAATATTAGGTGTTGTTGCTTCATTTTTTATTATGAAAAGAATCTATCCTTTGCTAAGTTGATTGTATATGAAAACAGATTTTCGTTCTATCATTGTTCGCGTACCTAATTGGATTGGCGATGTAGTGATGGCAACGCCTGTGTTGGAAGATTTGCGCACATCTTTCCCACAAGCAGAATTAACGGTGATGTGTCTCTCCTCTGTCGCCCCCCTGTTGGAGCACGACCCCGCCATCGACAAGCTCTTCCATTTTTCTCCGATTAAGGGATTTTTCCGTCGCATAAGTGCACGCAATGTTGTAGAGGAGTTGAGGAGGGGACATTATGACCTGGGGCTACTGCTCACCACATCATTTTCTTCTGCTTGGTACTTTTGGCAGGGGCATGTGCACAACAGGGTAGGGTTTAAGCATGAGGGGCGCGGCATACTGTTAAATAGGAAAGTGCCCTTTCCTTCGAATAGGGAACGACAACATAGGGTGCTGACCTATAAAACACTTTTACAACTCCTTGGTGTTCCCATCTCAACAACGCACCCGCGTCTTATCTTAACAAAGGAGGAGATTCAGAATGCGTGGAGGTTTGTTGGCCGATTTAATGTCACGCAAGAGCAAAAGATCATAGGTATTAATCCCAGCGCGAGTACCACGTCAAAGCGCTATCTGTCTAACCGGTTTCGAGAGATCGCACAGCGTCTTGTTGAGACTGACTCCTCGTTTGTAGTCCTCTTCTTTGGAGCAGCCTCCCACAAGGATCTAGTGAATGAGATTTGCAAAGAGCTTCCCTCCCGCGTGCTCAATTTGGCAGGACAGACAAATTTAAGGGAGCTTATGAGCTTAATTAAGATCTGTTCACTATTCCTGTCCAACGATAGTGGCCCCATGCATATAGCCGATAGCTTGGGTATTCCCCTGCTTGCACTATTCGGCGCAACCGACCCGGCTGTGACAGGTCCCTATCGTCAAAATAGGGAGGTTATACAAAAAGAGACGGGGTGTGCTCCCTGTTGGAAAGAGGAGTGTGTAATCGATTCTTTATGCATGAAGAGGATTAGTACGGACGAGGTGGTAGAAATCTTGCTTAAAAAAATGGCAAAATTGGTATAGCGCGGAAATAGGTAGGATGTGACAGGATGAGGCACCCCCTTTATGAGACATTTCGCACCTTAATTAGTAGAGGAGAGAAGGAGGTAGGGCTGCTTCACCCCCCCTCCTTCGAGGGCTACGTTGCGCAAAACTCCCCGCCATCTTCTACTGCGGAGCATAGCAAGATGGGGTGTCTCGTGCTAGCTGGGGGAGAGGGCACGAGACTAGGTCTTAAAGGCCCTAAAGGGTGCGTGGCATTTCCCCCCGCGGCAAAAAAATCCCTATTCCAAATGCTCTTCGAAAAGGTGAAGGCTAAGGGGGCGGGCCTTCCTCTCTCCCTAATGACCTCTCCTCTAAATCATGAGGCGACCGTCGCCTATTTGGAGCAGCATAATTATTTCGGATTAACTAATTTGGATATCTTTCAGCAAGGCCTAATGCCCATCTGTGATGATCGAGGAGAGCTCCTCTTGGACACCAAAGGACGTGTCATCAGATCCCCAAATGGCAATGGAAGAGCCCTATCACACCTCTACCATTCGGGAATTTGGAAAAAGTGGCGGGAACAGGGGGTCAAAGTGGTCCAGATACTTCCAGTAGATAACCCCCTCGCGGAACCCTTTGATTTAGAGTTGTTAGCCCACCATCAATCCTCCTCAGCCGATCTCGTGTTAAAATGTATTAGAAGGGAGAGTTCCAAGGAAAATGTGGGGGTTGTTGACATAGAGGACAGCAGGCTTGTGGTACGCGAATATTCAGAGATCCCGTCGCATGTAAGTCCCCTCTCTCACCCTTACGGGAATAGTGGAATTTTCTCCTGCTCTGTTGATTTCGTCGAAAAAATTTCCTCTATCGATTTGCCCTGGCATCTGGCACGAAAACGAGTCATGTGGCGGAGGAAAGAGCCACAATGGATTTGGAAATTTGAAACCTTTATCTTTGACATTTTCCCCACCGCACAAGACTTTAAGATTCTCGTAAGTGAGCGTAAACAGTGTTTCGCCCCCCTCAAAACTTTCGCGCCTTCACATGGTGCAGGAGGATGGTCATCTGCGAACACACACATTGAGCGCATAAATATCTAACCACAATCATTTTAGGGATTTTTTGCATATTCTCACGCGTCATCAGCCTTATATTATTACTTTTAATCTGTGAATTTGTCATAATTATGCCAAAATATTGGGCGTGATTTATGAAGATCGGTTATTTGGGCGCGGGGGCTTGGGGCAGGTGCTTGGGCAAACTCTTGGTTGAAAAAGGGCATAGGGTAAAACAATGGACTGAGACAAAGCCCACTAAGAGGTGTTATGCTCGCGGTATCGGAGCGGAGCTTACCCTCACCTCTGACCTACACGAAGCACTAGTCGATGCTGATATTATCGTCGAATCGGTGACATCGCAGGGATTGCGTCCCGTCTTAAAACGGGTGAGTACTTTGGAGGGGATCGAGGCCCCTATCGTTCTCACGTCTAAAGGGATTGAGCAAGATACCGGACTTCTCCTCCCTGAGGTGGCAATCGAAGTTATGGGCGAAGATTATAGAGCGCGCATTGGCGCTATCAGCGGTCCCAGCCTGGCGGAAGAGGTGAACCGAAAACTTCCCACATCTGTTGTAGGGTCCTCCTACGATGAGGCCCTGATGATGCAGATCTGTGACATCTTTGTGACTCCCTATTTTCGTGTTTATCCCAACAAAGATATTGCTGGTGTCGCTTTTGGTGGTGCGATGAAAAACATTATCGCAATTGCCTGCGCGATATCAGATGGTGGAGGGTTCGGCGCAAATACCAAGGCCACAATCATGGCACGTGGTCTACATGAAATGCGGAAATTGAGTATATTTAAGGGATGCCACCCCGAAACACTCAATGGTTTATCTGGAATGGGAGATCTCTGCGCTACTTGCCTCTCTACGTCGAGCCGTAATTATCAGTTTGGGAGGCTCCTCGCCGAGGGAAATACACCAGATCAAGCCAAGGAAAAGGTGGGCATGGTGGTAGAAGGGGTTTACACTTGTGTTTCGGCAAGGCAGTTAGCTCATCGATATCATGTCGACGTCCCAATCACTGAAGCAGTCTACTCTATTATCTATGAAGGGGTCGACCTGAAGCGGAATATAGACGCCCTCCTTACCCGTGTCGTCAAGCGAGAACATCTGTAACGCCCTAAAAACCATAGCGTTAGGAAAAGTCCTTGCCCACAATCTTTCAATACACGGAAAATGATGGAATGCGCGCATTAGAGGGATATAAGGTCGTCTCCGCCAAAGAAATGACACATATTGAGAAGGTCAGTGTCGAAGAGGGAGCCTCAGAGGAGGCTTATATGTTGTGTGCAGGAAAAAATCTCGCGACTCATACAGCAACCTTCATCAAAAATCACCGATTAAAAAAATGTGTTACACTTCTCGTTGGCAAGGGGAATAATGGAGGTGACGCCTTCGTTGCGGGCAGATATTTGCTCCAGTGGGGATACGATGTCCAAGCCTATTCCATCACTTCGGCGCACGAGTCAACCCCCCTATCTATGAAATGTGAGAAAGCCTTTACCGGGGCGGGTGGGCAGGTGCATCGAAGTAAGGATAGAGTTTTTAGGAGCGTGATCCTCGATGGCCTGTTGGGAACAGGATTTCGAGGAGAGTTAAAAGGAGAAATTGTAGAGCTCATTCACCAGGCAAACTGCTGTGGGCTTCCCATTTTGTCCATTGACATTCCCTCTGGAGTGAATGGAAATAGCGGTGGGATCAATCCAGTCGCGATTAAAGCAAAAGAGACCATCTTTCTGGAATTGCCAAAGCTGGGATGCTTTTTAAAAAAAGGGTTTGGTTTCGTCGGGAAATTATGTGGTGTCAATTTTGGATTAGATGTGCGTTTTGTGCAGCAAGCTGCCCCTTCAGCCTATCTGATCAACGAGGAAGTCATGCCCTACCTCCTGCCCCCTCTAGAACCTACGCGTCATAAATATGAGGCTGGATATGTGGTCGCTTTAGCGGGGTCGCCCGGCATGCCCGGTGCAGCTCTGCTCTCATGCTTGGCTGCGTTAAGGGCAGGAGCGGGCATCGTCCGGCTATTTTATCCTGAAGGGATGGGGGGAGAGCTCATGGCAGCCCCGTATGAATTGATACGCACTCCGTATACGGGGGAGAACTTTTCTCAAATTGTCGAAGAATCAAAGCGCGCGCGCGCTGTTTTGATAGGTCCAGGTCTTGGCAGAAAAGGGCCAGCACTTTGCTGTATCCAGCAAATAATAAAAGAGTTAGTCACGCCTTGTGTCATTGATGCAGATGGGCTGTTCCTTCTGAAAACTTTCCCCGAAGGGGCGATTTTGACGCCCCATCGCCGAGAGATGTGCATCTTGTTGGGTGTAGATACCCACGCGCTCAGCCAAGAGCTCTGCCAGCAGTTTGTGGACAAAAACGGGGTGACTCTAGTGCTAAAGGGTGCACCCACCTGGATTTATCATCCCAATACTTCCCCCCTTATTGTGTGCGCAGGAGATCCCGGCATGGCAACGGCGGGGACGGGAGACGTCCTGGCGGGCATGATTGCCGCCCTTGTCGCGCAAAATGTAAAAGGCAGAAAAGCGGCAGCACTCGGCGTCTATTTGCATGCTTTAGCTGGAGAGATCGCTGCCCAACAAAAAACTTCATATGGTGTCATAGCGAGTGACCTCATCGAAACCCTGCCAAAAGTATTCCAAACACTACTTTACAAAACAGGGTCTCAGACAGAACTCAACGCTAAACACCCTAGATTATAAGAGTTGCGGAGGCGGCGATCTTTTGCGCAATTATCCTTCACAATAATGCAGGAGAAGGTCTCACGAAAACCAACAGACTGGCCATACCGACACCCACCATTTACGAACTCTCAGAGGTACTACGATAGGTAAATAATAAAAAACACCCCAAAAAATGGCTTGAGTACAAAAAAACCAGACATTATATGACAAGTATTGATCGAGAACGAGAAAACTGACAATCGATGAGAAACCCCCATTTAAAGTGGATCAACGCAATAACATACCCCCCTTGTATCTATCACTTGCCGAAAGGGGCCCTGTAACTCACCGTGCAAATAAAAGAGGAGGGTGGTGGTACCGATGATTTCCTCCACTCGCAGCAAGCGGGTCATTTCTGTTTTTGTTCTCGTAATGTTCAACGTCTCAATCATGGCGAGCCTGAGAACCCTCCCCCTCATCTCGGAACTTGGCTACAAGATGTTTTTTTTCTTCATCATCGTAGCCCTTCTCTTCTTGGTGCCTTGTGCCCTCGTCTCCGCCGAACTCGCCACAGGTTGGACAGAATCGGGAGGAATCTACATATGGGTCCGTGAAGCTCTTGGCAATCGGTATGGATTTCTGGCAATTTGGATGCAATGGGTGCATAATATCACGTGGTACCCAGCTATCCTCTCTTTCGTTGCAGCTACCTTAGCCTATATCATCGACCCTAAACTGGTGGACAACAAAGCGTACATTCAGGCAAGTGTGCTTGTCATATTCTGGGGGATGACCTTAATCAACTATTTTGGCATTAAAACTTCAAATGTAATCAGTAGCATAGGGGTGATTGTGGGGACCCTTATTCCAGGGATTTTTATCGTCAGTCTGGGAATCACTTGGGTCGTCAGGGGAAATCCCCTCCAAATCTCCTTTAGCGCAGCTCACCTCATCCCTGACTTCAGTTATCTCTCAAACATCGCTTTAATACCTGGCCTCTTCCTCTCTTTTGCTGGGCTTGAGGTCTCTACAGGTTATGCAGGAGAGGTGCAAAATCCCCAAAAAAATTTCCCCAGAGCTATTATGCTAGCAACAGGCATCACCTTTTCCCTCTTTATGCTCGGATCATTCTCGATAGCTATCGTAATCCCCAAAGAACAGATCAGTTTGGTTGCAGGCCTTATGGAGGCTTTAAAAATTTACCTTACAAATTATGGAATGTCTTGGGCCCTTCCCCTTCTAGCAGGATGCTTAGTCATAGGATCTCTAGCGGAAATCAATTCGTGGATTATAGGTCCTATTAAAGCGCTCCATACCACATCAACACATGGAAACCTTCCCCCATTTATGCAACACTTAAATAGACATGGGATGCCCACCCATCTCCTTTTATTTCAAGCCATTGTCGTAATGATCGTCTCTTTCACTATCCTCTACATGCCCTCCACAAATGCGGCCTACTGGGTATTAACCGTCATTTCAGCCCAAATATATCTAATCATGTATCTCCTAATGTTTATTTCAGCAATCCGTCTCCGCTACACCCACCCCAACATCATCCGCGCCTACCACATCCCCTACCCTCACAAGGGGATCTGGTGGATCGCCTCAATTGGCGCACTTGCATCCCTCCTCGCACTTTTCATCGGATATATACCCCCCCACCAACTCAACACAAGGGACATTTTCATCTATGAATCCACCCTAATCATTAGCCTAGTGGTCATGATCGCTATCCCGCTCATCATGTACCAATTCCGCAAACCTGCATGGCTTCCACAAAAATAGTAAGGAATCGCTCTCCTTCCCTTATCGCGCAGGAGCGCTCCAGTTATCTAAATAGGCTTAGCCGGCGCCGACGCATGTCTTTTGGGACCTGAGATCGGTGAGATTTGTGAAATTTCTGTGAACCACCACCCCCTTTCCCACAAGGACCCATGAACTACCTCTCTTTGCACGGTTTCATTGCTATCTTCACAAAATCGATCTCAAACGAAAAAATTGCTCTCCTTCACATCAATTCTATTCAAGGGTGCAGTAAAATACTGCTTTTATAATATACAAGCTTGAGATAGGATTCCTGTTTTTTAATCTGTAAACTGGAGTTCGTTATGTTTGATATAGCTATAAATCAGCCCTGCTGCAATGAGGAAATTGCCATTGGCGATAGGAGCGGCGATGTAGAGGCCGCAATTGTGTGGCATGGCGATCAATGTGTGGTAACTTGTGAGAAAAGACGCCCTGTGATGGAGGAGAAGATGGGTAGACGCGAAATAGAAAAGGTACAATTGACTTTATATATAATACCGTCTTGCCCGCACTGTCAGAAAGTTTTGCGGTGCCTAGAAGGCATGGATAAAAAAATTCCACTTAAAAACATTAGAGATACCCCTCAATACGGAGAAGAACTGGTAAAACTGGGGGGAAAACAACAAGTCCCCTGCCTGATGATCGATGACCAACCCCTTTATGAATCGGATGACATTATTCGATGGTTAAAAACCCACAGAGAGCTCTACTGATGGTTCACGCAAAGGAGGAGCCGCTCCAATTATCAAAAATCCATTGGAAAAGGACAAAATCAAGCCAAAAGACCCCCCCCTCCTGCATGGGAGAGCCTAAATACCCCAGATGCCCTCCACGCTCGGTGATGACAACTTTGATATTATCTGGGTATTTTATGGAACTGAGAATTGAACTGTCAACGATGGGGTCGTCCTTGGAAAATAAAATATGACTCGGAACGCGTATAGATGGAATTAAGCGTCCAGCGCTGCAAGCGTAATAATAGTCTCTGGCATTGGAAAATTCTGAGTGGAGGGCGATGTAGTGTTCATTAAATTCCATCAAGGTCATGGAATGTGGTATCTTAATCGACGGCAAATCCTCAAAAACATCGTGACAATACTCTACACCAGACCTTAGCACATGCATAAAAAATCGTTCGTACAACTTGTTTTGGCTCAAAAGAAGCACACTGGAATACATGTCGATGGGAGGATTGATCGCAATGATTTTATCTACAACAGTTAAAGCCTCTCTCTCTCTTTCACCCCCCATCTTTAAAACGATATTTCCCCCCAAAGAAAATCCGACGAGAATCAAAGGGGAGTGAGGCGTGTCCCGTTTGATCTCTTTGAGTGCTTGCCATATATCATCGCTGCTCTCTGCATGATAGAGACGCCAGGCATATCCTTTCCCACTCCCACACCCTCTCAGATTGACGCGAATGGAGCGTACCCCCTTCTGATAGAGTTTCTTTGCTAATCGAACAACATAGGATGATCTATGGGACCCCGACAGGCCATGTACCATGACGACGGTAGTTTGGTGAGATTTCCATCCCGGGGGAGTTGTCACCTCCATGGAAATTTTTTCCCCACCACTTAGATGCACAAAACGCGTGATACTGAATGGATGACGATGAAAAATTAAAAAAAAAGCGCCAATAGTTTGCTGATGACATCCCGACAAAAATGGAAATGGTTTAAAGATGGGCAAAGATTTGGACATATTTCATAGCAAAGTACAGGGAGCCCGACCCTGTCGACCCCCTCAAACTCCATTGTACAGGCATGCAACAAAAAACCACAAGATTTAAGCACACTTTCCGCAGGAACAATGGCGGTCGTTTTGATACCAACTTAACCTCTGCTCCTACCTAAAGGGCCTGCTCAAGAAATATAAAGACCGCAGCTCACCTTCATCACAACCTACTACGCGTTAGTAGATTTTGAGAAATTATGCAACCCCCTTAAGAGGGGAGGTAGGCGAATTAGCTTATTTTAGCAATGCCTTTCAATATTAAACGACTGCATCTGTCCAGGAGGGTAGAAAATATGCCGCAAAGAGGGGCCAGGCGTTGATGAGAGGATATCTAGAGACAAATCTTGGCGGTGCATGTCGCAACTTAACTTATTTATAATAAACCTATTGCCAAAACATCTTCACGATGAGAGCAATCATAGCTCTAAGAAAAGCCTTGTGATTTGAGCAGTTTCTACAACCCTATTTTGCACCCCTCTTGAACAAATACCGGTCTCCCGTATTTTTGTGATATGTGCTACAGTGGGGGTTTTTCTTCCATTACGTCCTCCTAAAATCACTGAGGACTACATTGAGTGCATAGAGCTTATTTCGAAAAATGTCTGAGACCCTGCCCATATGAGCGATCCCTTGACACTCCCCCTTCTCTTTACTAGAATGTGTGGAGACTCTCTAGACTAAGGCGCACGTGGAGGCGTAGAAGCAAAATGAGTTCCCCCCAATTTACAGAGTCGGTCACACAAACCTTCTCCAAGGCTATGCAAGAAGCAGAAAAAAGGTGCCATGTAGAGGTCACAGAGCATCATCTGCTCTACATGTTTTTTCTAGACAGCGCAAGTTACTTCTCCACCATCATTCAAGCTTTAGCTCTCGATTCCTCCCCGCTCATACAAAAACTAGAGGACAAGCTCAACACGTTAGCGCGTTATTCTGGAGATACGAAAAAACCCACTTTGAGCAGAGGGCTTCAGTCGCAAATTAGTGCAGCTTATACACTTATGAAACAGTGGGGGGATAGTTACATCGGTAGCGATCACCTCTTTTACATATTTTGGGAACAGTCAGAAGAACCCTTTGCACATTTTAAAAAAAGATCGAGCATCTCCCTCGAGATGGTCTCAAAAAAAATTCAAGAAATCCGTGGAGGAAGGCATATGGACTCGCCTAGCGGTGAAGCAGGGTTACAAGCTCTTAAAAAATATTGCAAAAATCTCACCTCCCTTGCCAAGGAGGGAAGTCTAGATCCGGTGATCGGTAGGGATAAAGAAATTCGACGCACTATCCAAATCCTCTCCCGTCGCACCAAGAATAACCCCCTCCTTATCGGAGACCCTGGCGTAGGAAAGACCGCCATTGCCGAAGGCCTTGCCCATCGCATCATCCAAGAAGATATCCCCGACACTTTGAAAGACAAAGAATTAGTCTCCCTCGATATGGGAACTCTAATTGCCGGCACTAAATTTCGTGGAGAATTCGAAGAGAGGTTTAAGGGGGTGCTTAAAGAGGTCGAGCAGAGTGATGGACATATTCTCTTATTTATCGATGAAGTACATACCTTAATTGGCGCCGGTGCTACAGAGGGATCGATGGATGCAGCTAACCTACTCAAACCTGCGCTCGCCCGCGGAACACTACACTGTATTGGCGCGACTACCTTAAACGAATATCAAAAATATATTGAGAAAGATGCTGCCTTGGAGCGTCGCTTTCAGCCCCTCCTTGTCGAAGAACCCTCTCTCGAAGATGCCATCTCAATTTTGCGTGGACTGAAGGAGCGATACGAAAACTACCATGGAGTGCGTATCACAGAAGCAGCTATCCATTCTGCCGTCACCCTCTCCTACCGTTACATTGCCGATCGTCAACTCCCAGATAAAGCGATCGATCTCATTGATGAGGCGGCCTCTCTGATCCGAATGCAAATTGGGAGTCGTCCCCTACCCATTGATGCAAAAGAGAGGGAACTTAGCACCCTAATCGTAAAACAAGAGGCACTCAAAAAAGAGAAGGGGACACTCTCAAAGAGTGAGTCGAAAAAGTTAAGTGCACATATTGCTGAAATCAAAAAAGAGCTCAATGTCTTAAAGGAGAAGTGGGGACAAGAGAAGCAAATCTTAGAGATGATAAGCAACAAAAAGACAAAACTAGAAACACTCAGATTTCAAGAAGAAGAGGCCGAGAGGCGAGCAGATTTTAATAAGGTAGCCGAAATTCGCTATAACCAAATTCCGACAATCGAGAAAGAAATCCAGGGGGAAGAGGCCCTTCTAAAGGAAAAAAAAGATCGACTCCTCCAAGAGGAGGTAGATGAACACTTGATCGCCGACATCGTTGCCAAATGGACAGGTATTCCAGTAAATAAGATGCTGGAGGGGGAGGCGCAACGTCTATTACATCTAGAAGATACCCTTAAACAACGTGTTGTGGGGCAAGAGTATGCTATCACTGCCATCAGCGCAGCAATTCGACGATCGCGTTCTGGATTAGGCGACCCAGGCCGCCCAATGGGATCGTTTCTCTTTGTTGGTCCCACGGGCGTAGGAAAAACAGAGCTGGCCAAAGCCTTGGCAGAAGAGCTATTTGCGCAAGAAGAGGCTATTATTCGCTTAGATATGTCAGAATATATGGAACAACACAGCGTATCGAAGCTGATCGGCTCTCCCCCCGGTTATATCGGATATGATGAAGGAGGCCAGCTTACAGAGCCATTACGTCGCAGACCATATTCAGTAGTTCTCTTCGACGAAATTGAAAAGGCCCATGCCAATATTTTCAATAGTCTGCTACAAATTTTCGATGATGGCAGAATTACAGATAGCAAGGGTCGCACAGTTAATTGCAAGAATGCCCTCTTCATCATGACATCCAACTTGGGTAGCGAGCAATTACTCAATCATAAGGGAGAATTATCCCAAGGGGGGGTCCTGAAAATTGTCGACCCCATCATTAGAAATCACTTCCGTCCGGAGTTCATCAACCGCCTCGACGAAATTCTACCCTTCTTACCTCTACACAAAAAAGAGATGGAAAAAATCGCCTTGATCCAGCTCAAACACATAGAAAAAAGGCTTAAAGAGCGCGAAATCTCCTTAACATGGAGAGCGGATATCCTTACCTTTCTCGCTCAGGAAGGGTACGACCCCATCTTTGGTGCGCGCCCACTCAAACGCACGATCCAAAGTAAAATAGTGAACATGCTATCCAACGCAATTTTAAAAGGGGAAATCGAATCCGATGATGTTATCGAACTCTCCTGTGAGAACCACACACTAATCTTTCGAAAAAAAATGCCTAAAGAGTGAGGTGGAAAATATGCAGCAGCCCTCGGAACACAAATTTTTGAGGCAAGCCACCAGATGTTTGAGAGGTCCAAAATTTCCGGGGCAAACAAACCCGTTTCAAATATTAGAACTTGCAAAACCCTATAGCCAAAAATTTTTGTCGCTCATCCTCAGAAACATCTCTCAAAAGCTCGCTGATTCGTTGATTCACAATCGGCTCATCATATGATAGACAAGCCCTGCTCCACGCTTCAGCCCTAAATAGAGGTGTTCCTTTGTGTACCAAAAAATATATAAGGCTCAACATAAACCTCCATTTCTCAGAAAAGCGTCTCTTCAAGGGCTTGTCTAAAACCGTACTTATAGGTATTTTTTTCTAAGAGCAAATAAGGAGCTGCAACTCTAGTGGTAGTTATTACGCTGCTGATACAGCCCGCTTGACAATTCCACGCCATCGTTTTGAGAGAATAATTTCCTCGGTCTTCGCGTCAAGTTTGCCTAAATAGACCTGTTTATTTCTTTGCTCTATCCCAGTGGGATTTCTCGATTGAATAAACGTAGGTAACGCCAGTTTGTTAAGTCGATAATAAAGCTCGGCCATTTTGACCCCACTCTAGTTGCAAATACAGTATTACAACTATGTGTGGAAAAACAAAACCTCTTCTTTGTTTTTATAGATGGCTAATTTTAAACTGATTGAAGCAAATAGACAGGGAAACTAGTCGCGATTTCTGGGAGTTCAGGCTTTTGGGATAGGCCCCCCTGTGGGGGAAAAATCACACAGCGGCAGAGGGCAACCTGTGGTCAAGACCGCTCACACGGCCCCCCACCTACTTAGAAACAAAAAATATATGACCTGTTTATAGAGCGTTCACTCCTATGGCGATTTTTCTACTTCAATTAAAGTCCGCATCTTCTTCCCAGGGGTAAATTTCACTGCCTTTCTCTCAGGAATAATGATAGGAACAGCGGCATTTTTTGGATTCCTTCCCACCTTTTGTTTTCTTCGCACAACCTCAAACACTCCAAAATCGCGAAACTCTAGACGGTCTCCATTTGAGAGGCACTCAGTCATACAATCCAAAAAAGATTGTATGACTAACCTAACCTCATTGGGGTGCAACCCGCGTATACGGGAGATCTCGCTGATCAGTTTCTTCTTCGTAATTGTTGCCATATCATCCTACTCCTTAACCTTTTTCACGACTAACTGGTTTCCTTAATCTCAGCACGCACAAGCTGTGAAAATTTTTTTCATCTCCCCCCATTTTTGTATCATATTGATTTTCAATCAAGTTCTTTTTTTGCGCTTCATTTGTTGAGAAATAAACGACACAACCACAATGCCTTATGGCTATTGAGGTCAACGACACGCTCTAAATAGGATGTAATAACCTAAAGCACATACCATTCCGCTGTTATGCATACATGGTTAGACTATTTTCACAAGAAGCTTCTTCTTCTTGCCCACACCCAGGAGCAAATATTTACCTCCGATCACCCTCCCAGAATCAATCTGAAGGAGAGGATCTTCTACCCTTATGTTATTTAGGTAGGCTCCCCCATTCTTTACCATACGCACCCCCTCACCCTTACTCGTAAAGAGTCCTGATATCACACCCAAATCTACATATTTTTGATTCAAAACGCGTCGCAAGGGTAACGAAACATTAGGCATATCCTTTGCAACCTCCTCCAGCACAGGAAGATCTAAAACTGCTTTCGAGCCGGGCGCGATCACTTCAGTCACTTTCAAAGCCAACCTCAATCCCTCTCTCCCATGCACATACTCCGTAACCTCTTCTGCCAACCTCCTTTGAGCGGCATGCGGAGTAAAAGATCCAGATCTAAACCCTCGCGTAAACGCTTCAATCTCCTCTTGATCGATAAAAGTGAGCATGCGGAGCAGCGGAATGACCCCCGCGTCGACAACGCACATCAAATATTGGTAAAATTGGTAGGGGGAGGTTTTTTTAGGATCGAGCCAAATTGCCCCCCCCTCACTCTTCCCAAACTTGGTGCCATCATGCCGTAACATCATGGGGTGGGTCAAACCATACAGCGTCTTCCCACAGCATTTGCGGGTCAGTTCTATGCCCGAGACAATATTTCCCCATTGGTCATGTCCGCCTATTTGCAAAGTCACGCCCTTGCGCGTGTAGAGATAATAGAAATCATATCCCTGTAGAAGTTGATAAGAAAATTCTGTGTAGCTCACCCCCCCCTCCGACTGCATGCGACTGCGAACGCTCTCTTTACCCAACATGGTGCCCACACGAAAATATTTTCCCACATCACGCAAAAAATCAATGAGCTGGCAGCGTCCTAACCACTCATCATTATTCAAGATGATGGGCTCTCCTAGATAGGCTCTAAACTGCTCCCTTAACCCCTCCATATTCTTCTCTATTGATTCCCTAGATAACAAAGGACGTTCCGCGTCCTTCCCGGAGGGATCTCCTATCCTGCCGGTGGCCCCACCCAGCATAAGCACGGGAGTATGCCCAAAACGCTGCAGCCAATCCAATATTACAATACCAAAAAGATTGCCTAAGTGTAGGCTATCAGCCGTAGGATCAAACCCAACATAGGCCTTGAGTGGTGAGGTAGCATGCCGCCTTAGCCCCTTATCTGTAACATTGGAAATACACCCCCTCTTATCCAAAAAATCTATGACATCTCGCATATCCGCACTATAAGCCAGGACGAACATCCCGCCTAAAGCAGCAAAAATTACTTGATCTTATGCTTTTTGTAAAGGTGGTTTTTAGTCGCAGGTAACTAAATAAACCCTCGAACTTCATTTTGCCCCCCCTCACATCTGCCCAAAAAAGCACTAAAAAAGATTGCTGCAAAATTTCTAATGACTCAAGATGAGCATCATGGACAAGAGTGCGATGAAGAAGCGGGTGGGGGAACGGGCTGCCGAATGGATTGAAGATGGGATGTTGGTTGGGTTGGGAACTGGCTCGACGACATTTTATTTTATCAATCGATTAATTCAACGCGTTGCAGAGGGACTGCATATTCAGGTGGTCTCTAGCTCTCGTCGAACCGAACAACAGGCAAAAAAGGGGGGGCTCACATTTGCAGATATTAATACTCTATCCTTTACCGATATCACCGTAGATGGAGCAGATGAGATTGATCCTCAACGTCGCATGATCAAGGGGGGGGGAGGCGCCCTCCTTCGCGAAAAAATTTTAGCAAATATGAGTCGAAAAATGGTAGTCATCATCGACGAAAGCAAGGTCGTGGATAGGTTGGGAAAACACCCCCTTCCCGTTGAGATCCTGCCCTTTGGAAAGGAAGCAACGATCGACAAAATTCAAAAACTAGGTTTTCACGGATATCTGCGATCGTATGAGAGAAATGGCCCCGTTAAGACCGATAATGGAAACCTCATTTATGACATCTACTTTGAATCGCTCCGAAAGATCCCAGAGAACGATCATGACAAACTTATCCAAATTCCAGGGGTCCTAGAGACGGGGTTTTTTTTTAATCTAGCCACTCATGTTCTCGTAGGAAAAATGGATGGAACAATCACTCAACTCCCCCAATTATGATACCTCCAAGTTGTTACTCGAGGCTTCCCGAAAAGGCGGACCTAACTCAACTTAAACCAGATGCGATAGCGCGATTAAAATCAATGATCAGGCCTATTTGGAGGTAAGGATATGAATTTCGAACTCGTTCTTATTCAATGTCATAAAATTATGCAGGCCCCATCCTACACGGCTTTTGTCTTAGGAACAGAAGAAAAAAGATTTGCACTCTACACCTCTCCACATATCGGGAAAAACATCCACACACACCTGGCGCCACAAACTCCCCTTCGCCCCAACACCTACGACCTTGTTAACTCTATCTTAGGAGGATTTAACATTAATATCATTCAAGTTGTCATCACAAATATCCACGACGACACGATCTATTTCGCACGTCTCCTCGTAGAACAGATCATCGATAAGCAACGAACCATCTTAGAAATCGACTCACGCCCGAGTGATTGTCTCTCCCTCGCGATTGAGAATAACATCCCCATCTATTGCACGACAGATGTTCTCGATCGCGCTATTGCCGTCGAAGAATAATCCATATTATGAGCCAGCCATAAAAAAACCACGCCCCGAGGAGGGCGTGGTTTGGAGCAGAGTAAAAATGGATTGTTTTTTAGTAATCCATTCCCCCTCCCCCTGCCATAGCAGGGTGAGACGGTGTTTGAGGTTTATTCTCCTCAGGCTCTTCGGCGACAGAGGCCTCAGTCGTGAGAAGAAGTGTAGCAATGGATGCTGCCGATTCAATGGCAAGTCGCACCACCTTAGTAGGATCTATGACACCCATGTCAACCAGATTGCCATACGTATTTGTCAACGCATTCCATCCCTCACCACGTTTCATAGATTTCACCTTTTGCAATACGATGACCCCTATCTCACCAGCATTTTCTGCTATTTGCTTTATAGGAGCTGTGATGGCCTCTATGATGATCTCGCACCCCACCCTCATTGAAGAGCCTTGAGGGAATGTCTCCGCCAACTTTTGGAGAACAGGAATGCAATGAACGAGGGCACTTCCTCCACCGGGCACAATCCCCTCTTCTACAGCAGCTTTGGTCGCTTGAAGGGCATCGGTTACGCGATCTTTTTTCTCCTTCATCTCAGCCTCTGTGGGAGCACCTACGCAAATCACAGCGACTCCCCCGGAGAGTTTCGCTAAACGCTCCTCAAGCTTTTCCCGATCATAATCGGAAGTACTCTCTTCAATTTGATGTTTGATCAATGCAATCTGTTCTTGGATGGCCTTCTCCTCACCAGCACCTTCTATTAGGGTGGTGTTCTCCTTGCCGACGACCACTCTCTTCACTTTCCCCAAATCTTCAAGAGTGACATTTTCAAGTTTTAGGCCGAGGTCCTCACTGATAAATTTACCACCAGTCAGAATAGCGATGTCCTGCAGCATCGCTTTCCGGCGATCTCCAAACCCAGGTGCCTTAACTGCACACACCTTCAAACCCCCACGCAAGCGGTTGACAACCAGCGTCGCGAGAGCTTCTCCCTCTACATCTTCAGCAAGAATTAAAATGGGCGACCCATTTTCGGCAACGGCCTGAAGGATAGGGAGCATCTCTTTGATCGACGAGACCTTTTTCTCGTAGATGAGAACGAAGACATCCTCATAAATCACCTCTTGGGTCTCTGCATTATTCACAAAATAGGGGGAGAGATGTCCACGATCAAAAGCCATGCCCTCCACCACCTTCAACGTGGTCTCAAAACCTTTGCCCTCCTCCACGGTCACAGAGCCGTCTTTGCCAACGCGTTCCATCGCTGCAGCGATAGTCTCCCCAACCTCTGTGTCATTGTTAGAGGAGACAGTCGCAACCTGAGCAATCTCCTGACGATTTTGGATTGGCTGACTCATCTTTTTTAACTCATCAACCAACGCTTTCACAGCTTTTTGAGCACCCTGCTTGATCTCCATGGGATTCGCGCCAGCGGTGACGTTACGCAATCCCTCTTTATAGATAGATTCAGCCAAGATTGTGGCGGTCGTGGTCCCATCACCAGCGCTATCGGCCGTTTTACTGGCTACCTCCATCACCATTTGAGCACCCATATTTTCGTGCTTATCTTCCAGCTCAATCTCCTTGGCAACCGTCACACCATCTTTCGTGACGTGGGGTGCACCATAAGACTTATCCAAAACGACATTACGCCCCTTGGGACCGAGGGTCACCTTCACGGCGGAGGCCAACGTGTTTACCCCCTCCAAAATCTTTCGACGTGCATCTTCTCTAAACTTAATATTTTTAGGCGCCATGATTCCTCCTTTAATCTTCTACACTTGCAATAATATCATCAGATCTAAGTACGACATACTCTTCATCTTCAATGGTGATCTCTTGACCAGCATACTTATCCATTAAAATCTTATCGCCCTCCTTTACAGGCATGGGGAGCAGGGTTCCCTCAGATGAGGTCTTCCCTTTACCAACAGCTACGACAATAGCCATCTCTTGCTTCTTCTTCGCTGTATCTGGAAGAATGATTCCCCCTTTGAGGGTATCTTCTTGCTCAATACGTTGAACGAGTACACGATCTCCGAGGGGCTTTAAAGAAATTTTCTTTCCGGTTTTTTGTGTCATTATCTTCACTCCTTGCTAAAAAATGAGACGTTACAATCAAATTCATACCCACGAAGGTAACGGGAGGAGGTTTTTTTTTCAAGGAAATTTAGCGCTTCTAAGACTTGGGTGCTAATTGCACTTTTTATTTGAACCTAAATGGGAGATGATGTAGTGTCGGACCACTTGTTTATCTTAGGGCTTAAAAGGGAAGAGCATGATAAAAAAACGTAGTGAAGTTGAGGAGAGGGATCGGTGGAGTGTCGAAAATCTCTTTCCAAATCTGGAGATGTGGGAGGCGGCATTTCAGAAAATTACAGCGGGAAAAATCGAATCAAAGTGGTGGCCCAAACTCACGAAATATCGAGGAAGACTCAAAGAGAGCTCCAAGGTTTTGTGCGCCCTTTTACAGGAGTTCTTCGCCATCAAACGGGGACTCGTTAAGCTCTATACCTATGCCTGTTTACGCCACGATGAAGACCTAGTTTGCGCGCCCTATAGGAACATCCTTGATCGCATCTCTCTGCTCTATGCTGATTTTCAAAACGAGACCTCGTGGATCCAGCCTGAAATCTTAAACCTTCCTCAAGCCACCTTGGAGCATTATCTCGAAGATGATACCCTCAAACATTATGCTATCTATTTGCAAAAAATATCTGTGTTGAGACCCCACATACTCCCTGCTGACATGGAACACCTCTTCTCCTTGGCCGAGAAGGCTTTAGAAACACCTAGAAAGGCGTTTAGCATCCTGAATGATGCCGATCTAGAGTTCGGAACGGTCAAAGATGGACAGGGAAGCAGAAGGGAACTCACCCATGGGACTTATGCGCTCTATCTACGTGCGCAGGATCCTATCCTCAGAAAAAATGCCGCACTCCAGCTGCATAGAAAGTATGGAAAGTTCGAAAACAGCATTGCAGTACTTATCGAAGGGCAAGTAAAGCGCCATGTATTCGAAGCGAAAGCTCGCCACCACCCCTCCTGTTTGCATGCAGCGTTAACACCGAACCAGATTCCTGTAAACATATACCACAACTTAATCCAGACGGTACAGGACAATCTCCCGGCATTGCACCGATATATCGAGCTAAGAAAACGGCTATCGGGAGTAGAGCAAATCCACGCATACGATCTCCACACCTCCCCAGTGCCCGACTGTGACATGCGCTACTCCTTTGAAGAGGCCAAAGATATGGTGTTGACTTCGCTCTCTCCCCTGGGAGATGTCTATTGTCACACCCTAAAAAAAGGGCTAGAGGAGGAGCGTTGGGTGGATCGTTTTGAAAATGAGAAAAAGCGCTCTGGCGCCTATTCTGGTGGGTGTTACGACAGCTTCCCCTACATTTTGATGAACTTCCAGGGCACCTTCCACGATGTCAGAGTGCTCGCCCATGAGGTGGGACATAGTATGCACTCCTACTACAGTAATCATGCCCAACCCTTCGAATACTCCCACTACCCTATCTTCGTTGCCGAGGTGGCGTCCACGCTAAATGAGATGCTTCTCTTCCATATGCTACTTCAAAATGCGAAAAGCAAAAAAGAGCAATGTTATCTCCTCCATCAACAAATTGACGACATCCGCTCCACGTTCTTTCGTCAGGTACAATTTGCAGAGTTTGAGCTCCAGATACATACCATGGCTGAAAATGGAGAACCATTGACCGCCCAATCGTTAATGGCCAAGTATCAAAAATTGAACGAGAAATATTATGGGCCTGCGTTACATATCGACTCGGAAATGAATTTAGAATATTTACGTGTTCCTCATTTTTACCTTAACTTTTATGTCTATCAATATGCCACGGGAATCAGCGCTGCCCACGCTCTCTTTCACCGACTAATATCTGGGGAAAAGGGGGCTCTCAAAGATTATCTTCAGTTTTTATCTGCAGGCTCCTCCCGTTACCCCGTAGATCTTTTGAAAGATGCTGGAGTAGACATAGACGGACCCTCTCCAATTCGAGCACTGATAGATCACTTTAGTTCTTTAGTTAGAGCCCTAGAAAATAAACTGGGCGACTTTCAGACAGCCCAAAAGGAATAAGGGGAGATTGTGGGAGCAAGGACAATGCTAACCACAAAAAAAAGAAGTCCACTTGAGACATCTCTGCAGGAAGCGCCTTAACAAAATAAGATCGGAAAAACTGCCCCATTTTCCGTATTTATCTAAGAAACCTATCGAAACTCCTCCCATTTTTTGCTGGGATAGGCTAATTCTCGATCCGAATACCTGATTTCCCCTCGAGTGCCCCTTTGGGAGATAAGCCTGAAAACCTCTACCACATCCTCTCTCTGTCTTAAGGGCTTATCTTTATTACTTAACCCTTGGACGACATTTTAGTGTTGCAGGATTTACGACATTATCACCCTGTGCCTGCAAAACAAAATTTCAGGTTGATAAAAACCTCTGGATGAAATATCGTTAAGTCCATCGTTTAATACAATTTTTTGTGCAGTTGCTATGGGCTGTAAAGTCAAAAATTCGTTTGTAGTGCTCAATGATAAGGGGCTCCACTCCTGCCCGGCAACTGAAATTGTGAGATGTGTCCAAGTTTACAAAGCAAAAGTTTTCTTAAATTGTCGAGGAGCACGGGCAGATGCGAAGTCTATACTGGAGCTCCTAATGCTTCGTGCTGATCAGGGAGCAGAGATTGAAGTCGAAGCTGAGGGAGTTGACGCTGAACAAGCTGTAAATGCCATCATTTCACTATCTAAAACAAACTTTAATATCCACTATTAACTACCGTACCCCTTGGCTGCTTTTCCTCTCGCAAGACCATTTCTATCTGGGATTTCTCCCGTCTTCTCTGTGTTGAAAAGATTACAGGGGGGTTACTTCCTGTGCTTTTTGGAAATAAGCCACATATAAAACCGCTCGCGCAGCGTAAGAGAGCGTTTGCCCTTTTTGGAAATTTTTTCAAGACAATCATCCATAAATTTGCCATCCCAGCTTATTACTCGCCCCGTTTTAAAATCATAAACCTTCGAAAAGCGCATACTATTTCTCACCTTTCGTTTAAAATAAATGACCCTCCTTTCTACTTTATGTAGACGAAGAAATGGCCCCAACATCTCCCACACGAGCACTCCATATAAATAGGCGTAAATCACAGAAACCGAAGAGGTTAAGAACCCACAAAAGTTGCCATTAGAAAAATCCAAAAAGAGAGAGACCCCAATTAGCCCGAAAATCAGCCATTTCGCTTGAAGGGGAAACACGAGCATTAAAGATAGATTGGTGCCGGGAAAGAGAAAAACCCATCCAATTAATAGCATGTAGATGCAAGGGGTCATGCCGGCAAGAAGGGCCGAAGAGTTTGTCAAAAATAAAAAAACATAGGTCGCAATACCGACAAAGAGACCTCCACCAAAATATAGACCTATGAAATGTTTAATCCCACGCTCCTGGACGATAGTCGACCCTATGGACCACAAAAGGTAGAGATCAAAAAGTATTTGCAGAACGAGGGTGAAGGAGACTCCTCCCTGAGCTGAAGACTGCACGAAAAGGTAAGAGATAAATTGCCAAAGGAAAAACTTATGCACACCCCACGTGGTCAAGCTAAACAAGATTTGAGGGCTAGGAAATCCAAGAATCTGTGTAAATAGGGTGTGAAAAACTAGGGAAAAAAGCGTGATAATGAGGGTAGAAATGATAGTCCACTTAATGATCACAGGAGTAGATGTGGGACCAAATCTGAAATTTATATTACGATGCATGTCTCGCAGGACCTTACCTTAACCGATTTTAGCAGTCACTCGGTGCGTTATCATAGCACATCTAGGTTTAATATTGTTTTTTATTCTGAAAATGAGTTTAATCGAGGTTAATGTAACGCTATTTAGAGGGTCGTTCGATGAAGAAAATTGGGCATCCTCCCTACCAAGATGTCTTGTTTATAGATACAGCTACGGGAGAAAAGTTTGTATGCGGCACTACGTTGCAACCTAAAGCCAAAGAGGTGTATGAAGGGAAAGAGTATCCTGTCCACCACGTACCCATCTCCTCGGCTTCCCACCCATTCTTTACTGGAAGTCAGCAATTTGTCGACTCAGAAGGGCGTGTGGATCAATTTAAGAGGAGGTACGCCCCAAAAGAGCCGGTCGCAACAGAGCCTGCGGAGGAGACGTCTACTCCAAAAAGTCGCATGACAAAACGGACTAAGAGGAAACCGCTCAAAGCAACTGCTCCCAAGAAAATGATGGCTAAAAACGAAAAACACAAGTAGTTGTGGAACAAAAAATCGAGAAGCTTCTCCTCTGTTTTGATGAGATAGAGGGCGCTTTGAGTGACCCACATACTCTTTCTGACAAAAAAAAATTTAAAGAGCTCGCCCAAAGGCATGCTTACTTGTCTGAACTTAAGGAGGTTTATTCTTCCTACAAGAAGCTTAAGCAGGAATTGTCCGACAGCAGGTGCCTTTTGCGCGGTGAAAGCGATGCCGAGTTCAAAGAGATAATTCAAGAAGAGATCGCCAAACTCGAACGGGAAGGGCCCCTCTTGAAGGCAAAACTCGAAGCTCTCCTCGTCCCCCCAGACCCCAACGATGATGCCAACACCATTCTGGAGATACGTGCTGGAACGGGCGGGGATGAAGCGGCAATCTTTGTGGGAGATTGTGTACGGATGTATCGGTTTTTTTCTGACAAAATGGGTTGGAAATATGAAACCCTCTCCTCTACCCATTCAGAACCGGGGGGATATAAGGAGTACATCGTCTCCATCTCAGGGAAAAATGTTCATCGCTATTTACAACACGAAGCGGGAACTCATCGCGTCCAAAGGGTTCCCATTACTGAAACTCAGGGCCGGATCCATACCTCCGCGATCACTATAGCTGTGCTCATGGAACCTGGAGAAGGGGAGAAATTCACAATCGATGAGGGCGATTTGAAAATCGACACCTGTCGTGCCTCTGGAGCTGGCGGGCAACATGTCAATACTACAGATTCTGCCGTACGTATTACTCACCTACCGACGAATATCGTCGTCTACTGCCAACAAGAGCGCTCCCAGCATAAAAACAAAGAGAAAGCGATGAGGGTTCTAGCCGCGAGGCTTGCTGAGGAGAAAAAACGGCAAGAACATGAAAAGAGAGCTTCTTTACGTTCAACTCAAGTGGGAAGTGGGGACCGCTCCGAAAGAATTCGCACGTATAATTATGCACAAAATCGTGTGACGGACCATCGCATTCACCTCACCCTCTACAAACTCGACCAAATTATGGAAGGAGATCTGGTGGAGGTAATTCAGGCGCTTATCCACCATTTCTATGAAAAACAATTCTATGCCTAGCATCCACACACTCGCGCACCACGCCACAGACTACCTTCGGAGCAAGGGGGTGGCAAGAGCCCGCTACGTTGCGGAGGGGCTGCTTGCCAAGCTTTTAAAGACTAATCCTTTAGAATTTTATCTCGGAAATAATTCTGTTATAAAAGGAGAAATGTTCGACACATATCTCACATGGATCAAGCGTAGGGGAAGGGGAGAACCCTTTGAATATATCGTGGGAGAGATAGATTTTTTTGATTGTAGGTTACGTACCACTCATGGAGTATTTATCCCACGCCAGGAAACGGAAATATTAGCCACCCTTATTTTAGAAGAGATTTCTGGGATGGAGAGAGGCATCTTGTGGGACCTCTGTACTGGCAGCGGATGCTTAGGGCTGAGCTTGAAAAAAAAACGCCCCGATTTAAAAGTGACACTCAGTGACCTCTATGAAGGGCCCATTGCATGCGCCAAACACAATGCAACGGAGAATACGCTCGATGTTACGATCGTTCAAGGAGATTTACTCGCACCATTTTCTGGCGACAAAGCGGACATTATAGTGTGCAACCCCCCTTACGTCACCGAAAAAGAGTATGCACTGCTCGAAAATAGTGTGCGCCTCTATGAGCCCAAAGAGGCCCTCGTGGGAGGATTAAGCTACTATGTCTCTCTAGCTAAAGAGCTCCCTGCCTACTTGAACCCGGGAGCAAAGGTGTTCTTTGAAATTGGCAAAGATCAGGGGCGGGATCTACACCAAATTTTTAACAAAGGATGCTGGAGACGAAGGCAATGCAGAAAAGATTGGGCGGGACACGACCGATTTTTTTCCCTTGAGTTCAATAAAATCCTGGGATAAAATAGCGGCTGATGTGAGGTCGGCATTTTGTTCAAGTATATCACCGAGAAGTTTCAAGGCATTTTCCGCACCTTGGCCTCAAAAAGGGGCTTAACACGAGAAAATATCTCTAATGCAGTGCGTGAGGTGCGAATAGCGCTTTTAGATGCAGATGTTAACTATGTCGTTGCGAAAAATTTCATCAAACGTGTTAAGGAAAAATCTCTCGGAAGTAAGATAACCAAGTCTGTTTCAGCTGGTGATCAATTCATCAAGATTGTGCACGATGAGCTCCAGGAGCTTATGGGGGGAGAGGAGGCAAAGCTCAATGTCGACAGACCCTCTTCGGTCATCCTCCTCTGCGGACTGCAGGGATCTGGCAAAACTACTCAAGCAGTGAAGCTCGCCCACTTTCTGCAGAAGAAAAAGAAAAGAGTGCTCATTGCTGCATGCGATATACAACGACCGGCAGCCATTGACCAGTTAGAAGTGCTAGGCGCTCAAGTTGAAGTGCCGATTCACGCAAATCGAACTCAAAAGAGCCCGATAAAAATCGCAAAGGAGGCCTGCGAACGTGCCAAGAAAGAGGCATTTGATGTTTTAATCGTCGACACAGCAGGGCGCCTTCATCTCGACGAAGAGCTGATGAAAGAACTGGAAAAGATCAAGCAAGCTACAGCGCCCCACGAGGTGTTGTTTGTGGCTAATGCCGCAACGGGACAAGATGCGGTGAAAACGGCAAAAGAGTTTGACTCACGCATTGCTATTACCGGTACTATTCTCACGATGCTCGATGGAAATACTCGTGCCGGCGCGGCCATTTCCATTCGCGACGTAACGGGTAAACCCCTCAAATTTGAAGGAACAGGAGAAAAAATTACCGACTTCCAGCAGTTCAATCCTGAATCGATGGCCGATCGTATCCTTGGAATGGGCGATACCATCAACCTCACCAAGAAGATGCAGGAACATGTTAGCGAGTTGGAGGCGAAAAAACTCGAAAAAAAACTTCGGAAGGCTACTTTTACCTATGACGATTTTTTACAACAGATGCGCTCCATAAAAAAAATGGGGCCGATCAAGAGCTTGCTCCAGATGGTGCCAGGCTTCTCTGAGATGGGCAATGTCGAAACGTCTGATGAAAAAATAGGCAAAATTGAGGCGATGATTCTTTCGATGACCTTGGACGAGCGATTAGGGACTAAAGAATTTACTCACTCGCGTCGCCTCCGCGTCTCCTTGGGTAGTGGCACCTCGCTAAATGAAGTCAACCGCATGGTCAAAAGTTTTAAACAGCTCAAGCAGATGATGAAAAAAATGCCAGGATTCAAGAAAAAATGTGCACACGCTTCTGATATCAAAGATCAACTCCAGGGGATGGGGGGGTTCAAAGAAAAATTTGGGAATTTTATTTAAAGTCTCGAGCTCAACCTACCGGGCCCGCGCGAGTAGTGGACGGTAACGCCCGCAGATTTAAAATAACGTATACAAGATTTGGGTACGGCCTGTATAATTGTGCCACTTAAGAGTTGTTACCTGGACTTGTTGCCTTGAGGTGGATATTAGCAGCGTAATCTCCTTCGGCGTGGTCTCTTTCTTTGAAAGAAGCCACCCATCACTGCTACGCGATGCGTTGTATGAGGGATGTGTACATCTGTCAGCTAAGTGGGTTATTGATGCCACAGATCTATGTAGAGAAATGCCTTCCTATCCTACAGCTTTTTTTTATGGAGTATGCAACTTTATGGCGAGGTGTACAATCACCTCTTGCTCCTTACACCTAGTTCCGAAATATTCGCTGATCGTTCCTCTCCATCCCGTGCTTCCAATAATTATTGGAATCTTAGCAGGTTATGCAATTGAAAGCATTTTCCGAAAGGAAGGAAAACAAGTCGGCAGACAATACGTCCATGCCGTTAACACCCCTTGGGTCCTCTACCAGGTTGGCTGCCCGTACATATCTATTGCCATAATTGCACAATGCTTCTTCCTGCGGCTTGCTCGTATGTTTCGTGCGCGATTCAGCTGACACGATGCATAAACCCCCGAGCGCACCCCACCCAATATCGAGACGGAAGAGTTTTTTCATATCAATTTTTCCCTCGATTCTTTACACTGGACCACATCGGCTTGAACAGGAGTTAAATGGAGATGGCACTAAAAATTCGTTTAAGACAGCAAGGTAGAACCAACCGGTTGACCTATCGTTTGGTGGTTGCCGATTCGAGATCTCCTAGAGATGGCAAATATTTAGAAAAGCTGGGGGACTATGATCCCCACCTTAACAGGGGTGTCGATGCTTCAATCGTAGAAGATAGAGTTAAATATTGGATAGGACAGGGGGCTGTGCTCTCCGAGAAAGCGAGGGCATTAGTTGCGCGTAAAGCTCCAGAAATAGTGAAAATGTTGAAAGAGCTACGAGAGAAAAGAGAGAAAACCCGCACTCGCCAACGTAAAAATAGAAAGGCCAAGTGAACCGTTTTGACATCCTCTCCCTCTTTCCCGATTATTTTAAAGGGCCTTTTGATGTCAGCATTATCAAAAGGGCGAGGGTGCGAGGTCTTCTCGAAATTAACCTAGTCAATATCCGCGACTTTGCGGAAGGGGGGCACCGGCAGGTAGATGATCGCCCATATGGTGGTGGCCCCGGAATGGTTTTGATGGTCGAACCAGTGGTTCGATCGATACGTAGTGTAAAAAGTGAAAGGTCCCATGTGATCTATCTCACCCCCCAAGGGAGCCCTCTCACCGCATTGAGGTGTGCGCAGCTCGCCAAAGAACCCCACTTAATTATCCTCTGTGGACATTACGAGGGCGTGGATGAACGCATCATTGAGAGCGAAGTTGACGAGGAGATTAGTATCGGAGATTATGTGTTGACCAGTGGGCCACCCGCCGCTATCGTCCTAGTCGACAGTATTTCTCGGTTTATCCCAGAGGTGATTGGCAACGAGGAGGCGCCCCGGCAAGACTCCTTTGAAAATGGCACGTTCGATGCCCCTCTCTATACACGTCCCTCTATTTTTGAAGGAAAGAGGGTTCCTCCGGTACTGCTCCGAGGAAATCATGCAGAGATTACAACTTGGAGGCAGCAACAGGCAGAAGAGAAGATGAGGAGGGTCCGGCCAGAACTATTAAACGGCATAGAAAAGAGACAATCATGAGTAACGATCTGTTGTTAGAAGATATTAAGAATAAACAACTTAAAAAAAACATTCCCCCGTTTCGGGTGGGTGACACCCTCAAGGTGCATATCCGCATTATTGAGGGAGAAAAGGAGAGAATTCAGGTTTTTACTGGCACTGTTATCTCCCGCAAAGGGTCGGGATTTTCTGAAAGATTTTCAATGTACCGCGTGGCATACGACTCTGGCATGGAGCGTGTCTTCCCCTTGCATAGCCCACGCATTGCAAAGATCGAAGTAGTGCGCAGAGGAAAGGTACGCCGCGCAAAGCTCTACTACCTCAGAGGGACCTTCGGCAAAGCTGCCAAGGTGAAGGAGAAGATCACGAAAAAGAAACGGCCCTCCCCCTCCCCAAAAATCGCGGAGGCGGCACCTCTCCCCTCTAAAACAAAGTCGGATGAGGGAATCTCACAGTCGGCTGAAGAGTAGATGAAAGGGCGCACTCTTCTTGAAGAAAGGATATTTGAAAGAGGATACCACCTCATCGCGGGCGTTGATGAAGCAGGGCGGGGTTCGCTCGCTGGCCCTGTCGTCGCTTCGGCATGTATTCTCCCAAGAAATCTCATCCTGGAGGGGGTGGATGATAGCAAAAAGCTCTCGCCAAGTCAGCGTAAACAGCTCTACCATACAATCACAAAGCACCCGGAAATCCTTTTTGGAATCGGCATCGTTGAAAGCCATCACATCGACAAGATAAATATTTTGCAGGCGGCACTCTATGCTATGAAGCTCGCCATCCAAAACCTTCCTCGACAACCCGATTACCTCTTGATTGACGGCCCCAAGCTTCCACCTACACATATTACTGCACAAGCTGTGATCAAGGGGGACTCCCTCTCGCAATCGATCGCCGCCGCATCTATACTAGCTAAATGTACCCGGGATACTCTAATGGTAGATTTGCACGACAAGTGGCCTCATTATGCGTTCGACCAACACAAAGGCTATGGCACTTTGAGGCATGTGCAAGCCATAAGAAAACATGGCCCCTGTCCTATCCACCGGCGCTCTTTTGAACCCGTCAGATCTTTAACAGCCCAATAACCTGAATACCTCCACGCACACCTTACACCATGGGGGGTCACATCTGGTCAACTCATATCATGGGAGCGCTTAGGGAGATGGGGTTTTCGAATCGAAAAGTAGCTAGTTATCTATTTCCAGTAAAAATTTAAAGGGATTTCAGTTGATTTTTAGATAAATTATGATCGGAATCGCCCCTTTTGTTGAATTTCTTCCCTGATTTCGTGCTTTTCCACGAAAGGGCCCATTTAACCCAATTAGGAAAATGGCATCCTGTAGCTTGAAATTGTGAGTAAGCGCCTGCATGATTCCCTGAAGTTGATTCTTGGCTAATGCCCATGTAGCGAGCTTGCTTACATTGCCAACGAAAATACCCCTTTCGCAAAATATTCTTTGTTTTGTAATACGTCGATCTCTCTCAAAGTTTTTTTCCCGCATATTGTTTTTTAAAATTGCTTTGCTAACACATCCATTTTGTTTCATGGTTAGAGGAGCTGCCTTGCTACAATAACCTTTATCACTAAATACAATTTTCTCCTTCGGGCAGATATGT